>ENA-UOXO01000043-UOXO01000043.1-mixed-culture-metagenome-genome-assembly--contig:-NODE-43-length-95287-cov-7.560662_pt1 | contig 95287 bp, 88 predicted proteins | sample MGYA00238162_ERZ761640 | MGnify/ENA primary metagenome ERZ761640 (study PRJEB28914, sample SAMN08778297) | mixed culture metagenome | isolation source: Freshwater growth medium | place: USA...
GCGAAGGGGTCGCAGACTGGGGGTCGCCTTTCTTTTGGGTACTTTTCTTTGGCGAAGCAAAGAACAAGTACCTCGCCCGCCGGGGCGAGTCCCGGCCTCCGCCCTCAACACGGGCATGCTTGTCAAACCAGCGCGCATCGGCTTCGACAGGCTCAGCACGAACGGGTATGGGTAGCACCCGGGCTTCGACAAGCTCAGCCCGAACGTCGACGGGCTATCCACAAACGAGCGACGATGTCGTCTCCACTCGGTAAAAGCAGCTCCATCAAAAAGCGACCACTACACCCGCACCGTCCCCAACGGCAGCGCCACCACCTCCCCCAGCAACGCCGCCAGCGCTCCCCCCGCCGCCTCCACCACAGCCCTCCCCTTCTCAGCTGTCGCAGCATCCGCCCGCCCCACCGCCCCACTCGGGTGGTAATCCTGCATCGCCCAGCCCATCTTGGCGCTCTTGCCGTTGCCCAGAATGGCGTAGCGCTCAGCGCGGTCCTGCGAGGTGGAGCGGAAGTTCTGCGCATGCTCCATGCCCACCGTGGCGGGGGCCAGGTGCAACATCATCGACGTCTCGATCTCGCCCGCGTGGATGCCAAAACGGTGCTCTTGCGCACTGAACTGGCCTTGCACATCCGCCGGCAGCGGCAGGCTGAACCAGCTGGCGCTGTACACCAGCAGGCCATGGCGCTGGCGCAGCTCGCGGGCCACGATGTCCATCACGGCCACATTGCCGCCGTGGCTGTTGAAGATGAGCAGCTTCTTGACGCCGGCCCGCGCCACGCACGCGCCCAGCTCGGTCCACAGCGCGATCACGGTGGCGGGCGACAGGGTCAGTGTGCCGGCGAAGCCTTCATGTTCGGTGCTCAGCCCCACGTTTTGCGGGGGCAGAAAAAGCACGGGCAGATCGGACGGCAGGTGCGGCAACGCGGCGCCGATCACGCCCTGCAGCAGGGTGGCATCCACCGACAGCGGCAGATGCGGGCCGTGCTGCTCGATGGCAGCCACGGGCAGCACGGCCACGACGTGTTCGGCCTGGCCACTGGCCTGCAGGGCTGCAAAGTCGCGGGTGGAGAGGTCTGCCCAGTAGCGGGAAGGCAGCGGCAAAGGGGACGTAGCGTCGGCGGCGGCGTTCATCCGCGCATGGTAGTTCAGTCAGACCAGCCAGTACGCCACATGGCCCGCGGCCGCCAGCAGTAGCACGGCCACGGCGGCACCCGTGAGCCGAAGGGGAAGACCCCGGTGGCGTTGCCATGCCCGCAGGCCCAACCCCATGACCAGCACCACGGCCCAGATGGCCGCCAGGGCCACCCAGACGATGCCCAGGTAGGTGCACCAGAAGCTTTCACAACGCAGCGCGAACGTTGCCCGCGACAACGCCGCCATCACCGCCACCAGTACCCACAGGGCCCAGCCTGCATGGCGCAGCAGCCGGCGGGGCCAGCGCTCGGGCGCATCACTGACGGACGCTTGCGGAGCACGCTCGGGCAGGGCGTTCATGCGCGCAGCACGATTTCGTCCTGGTGGTTGGCGATGTGCAGGCAGTGCGCCTGCGCAAAGCGCGCCTTGTCGAGCGCACCGTAGGCGAAATGCAGGGCCAGCGGGCCCTGGTGGCGCTCAAAGCGCTCGATGGCCTCGCGCAGGCGCGCTGCGGCATCGGGAAGGGTGGCATCGATGCGCAGCGCGGGGGCACCCGGAATCGGCTCTGCCAGGCCGTGCGACATGCGGCCCCGCCAGCTGAACACCGCAAACGCTGCCGCGCCCAGCGTTTGCTGGAAGGCTGCGCTGCGCGGCTGCGGGAAGCCGTCCAGGCTCATCTCGATGCTTTGTGCCAGGTGCTCCAGAACGGCTGGCAGCGGCCAGGCGCCGGTGGCGCGCGCCTCGCGCGCAGACAGCAGCCGGTCGAGCCAGCGTTGCGCTGCGGGCAGGCTGTCGATGCGGGGCTCGTCGGCGCGGGCCAGGCCCGGCAGGGAGGACACAACGGCAGCGGATGCGGCGGCAATCAGCGGGGTCTGCAGCAGGGTACGGCGTTTCATAGAGGTGATGGTAGGGGCCAGGCAGGCGCGCGTCTGTCGGGTGCCTGCCATTTCAGCAACGGCGACAACAGAGGCAATCAGCGCGAGCGGCATCGCATGTGCGAGGCGCGGCCGCCACGGGCCCATGCGACGCCCCCCCGTGGCCAGCACCCGCGTCGCCAGGGCGAATGCATCACACACCCTGCAGCGATACCATTGCCCGATGACCACCGACCTGTTCCGCCAAGACGCCTACCTGCGCGAATGCAGCGCCCACATCGCCGCCCTCATGCCCGACACCGGTGGCATTGTGCTGGACCAGACGGTCTTCTACCCCCTGGGCGGCGGCCAGGCCGGCGACAGCGGTCAGCTGGTGCTGGCCGATGGCAGCAGCATTGCCATTGCGGACACCCGCAAGGGCAAGGATGCCGAAGGCAACCCGACCAGTGACATCGTGCACCTGCCCGCCCCGGGCCAGGAGGTCCAGCTGGCGCAGCTCACAGCAGGCATGCCGGTGACAGCCCGCATCGACTGGGAGCGCCGCCATCGCATGATGCGGCTGCACACCACGTCGCACCTGCTGTGCCATGTGGTGCCGCAGCTGGTCAATGGCTGCTCCATCACACCCGACCATGGGCGGCTTGATTTCGCGATGACCGACCCGCTCGACAAGGACGCGCTGACCGCCGCCATCGCCGCCCTGGTGGCGGCCGCGCACCCGCTCGCGGTGGCATCGATCAGCGACGAAGAACTGGACGCCAACCCGGCCCTGGTCAAGAGCATGAGCGTGCAACCGCCGCGCGGCACGGGGCGCATCCGCACCATCCGCATCGGCGGCGATGGCGACGCGCCGCTCATCGACCTGCAGCCCTGCGGCGGCACGCATGTGGCCAATACCGCAGAGATCGGCGCCATCGTGGTGACGAAGATTGAGAAGAAAAGCGCCACCACCCGGAGGGTGGTGCTGGGCTTTGCCCAGTGAGCGAAGCGAAGAGCGATTTTCTTCGGGGCGTGCTCATTTGCGCACCGCGCAAGTGAGCACACACCAGAAGCCATGTCAGGCAGCCACCACCCGCAGGGTGGTGCTGGGCTTCGCCCAGTGAGCGAAGCGAAGATCGATTGGGCAGCGCCGGGGAGATCCGCTGTGCTGGCGCGCGCCCCGCAATGCGATGGGATAACGGATACGCTCCCATCGACTCAGCGCACCAAAGTCAACAATCTTGAGCCCCCGCAGGCAACTGTTGCAAAGCCTTACCCGCCGCATGGGCCAGCGGCGAAAATAGGGAGCTGCGTGCGGCGGGCACCCCTGTGCACACCTGCCGCCGCTGCGCCCGTTTTTTCAAAGCTTCCGATCCGCCCATCGGGCCACCCTGCCCGCTCCTGTCATGCCGTTTTCCTTCCGTCCGATTTCGCTGGCTGCCCTGCGCGAGCACCGCTGGACTCGCCCGGCCCTGCGCACACTGTGCGGGCTGCTCGGCCTGTGGCTGGTGGCGTGGCTGGCGGTGCCGCCGCTCGTCAAATCGCAGCTGGAGCGCGTGGCGAGCGACAAGCTGGGCCGGGCCGTGACGGTGGGCGCGGTGGACTTCCGGCCATGGTCGCTGGAACTGGCGCTGAGCGATGTGGCCGTGGCTGGCGCCGATGCCGGCAGCCCGCCACAACTCACCATCGGCCGCATCTATGCCGACGGCGAACTGCAGTCGCTGCTGCGCCTGGCGCCGGTGGTGGACGCCTTCACGGTCGACCGGCCGGTGCTGCGCCTGCGCCACCTGGGCGACGGCCGCTACGACGTGGATGACATCCTGGCCCGGCTGGCGACCCAGCCCCGGGACGACGCTGGCAAGAGCCCGGCGCGCCTGGCGCTGTACAACCTGGCGCTCACCGGCGGCAGCATTGACTACACCGACGACAGCGTGGCCGGTGGCAAGGCCCACGAGGTGCGCGATCTGGCGCTGCGCGTGCCCTTCCTGAGCACGCTGAAGGCCGCCCACGAAATCCGCGTGGAGCCCCACCTGTCGTTCGCGCTCAACGGCAGCCGGTTCGACTCGTCCGCGGCGGGCACGCCCTTCGCCCAGACGGGCCGCAGCGAGGCCGCCATCCGCTGGGAAGGCCTGGACCTGGCGCCCTACCTGGCCTACCTGCCCGCCAGCCTGCCCGTGAAGGTGCGCAGCGCCACGCTCGACATGGAGGTGAAGGTGACGTTTGAGCAGCAGCCGCGCATGGCGGTGAAGCTGTCTGGGGCCGTCAATGCACGCGGCGTGCGTCTGACCGACCGGCAGGACGGCGACATCCTGTCGTACGAATCGCTGAAGATCGACATGGCCGACGTGCGGCCGCTGGAGCAGGTGGTGCACCTGAACCAGGTGGAGCTGACAGCGCCCGTGGTGACCCTGGCGCGCAATGCGGCAGGCCTGCTGAACGTGGCGCAACTGGGTGCCTCTGCACCTGATGCGCCAGCTGCGGCGCCAGCCGCTTCGGCGGCCAGCGCGGCTAAGGCCACCGGTGCAGCGGCCACCCCGTGGTCCGTGCGCGTGGCCAACGCCGCTGTGCGCGGCGGCACCGTGCGCTGGGCCGACCTGGCCGTGCGCCCTGCTGCCGCACTGCAGGCCACCGATGTCGCGCTGGACCTCGCCGACCTGGCCCTGCCGCTGGACAAGCCGTTCACATTCAAGGGCGGGCTCAAGCTGCAGGATGGGGGCATCCGTTTCTCGGGCGAGGCCACCGACCGCAAGGCCGACCTGAACGCATCGCTGCAGGCGCTGTCACTGCAACTGGCAGCGCCCTATCTGGCGCAGGTGCTGGAGCCCGCGGTGTCGGGCCAGCTCACCGGCGACTGGGGCCTGCAATGGGAAGCCCCCCAGGGACCGGGCAAGGCCGGGCAGCCCGCCGCCAGCGGCATCACACTGACAGCCGGCCCGCTGGCGCTGGAGCAGTTTGCGCTGCGGCAGGGCAAGACCACGCTGGCCAGCGTGGGCCGGCTGGCGGTGGAAGGTGTGCGCGTGCCGCTGGACGAGCGCACCGCCACGCTGGGCCGCGTGGCCGTGGTGCAGCCGCAGGTGAATGTGGAGCGCTCCGCCGACGGGCGCTGGATGTTCGAGCGCTGGGCCAAGGCACCGGCCACCGCCGTGCCCGATGGCGTGGCAACCACTGCAACCACTGCAAATGCAGCTCCCGCCGCCGCTGCCGATGCACCCGCCAGCCCCCCGGCCGCACCGTGGAAGATCCGCGTGGCCGACTTTGCGCTGGAGCGGGGCACGGTAGCGTTTGCCGACCAGGCCCAGCCGCGGCCCGTGGCGCTGGAGGTATCAGCCCTGCAGGTGGCCGCGACGAACTGGGCCAGCGATGGCAGCAAGCCCGAGGCGTTCCAGATATCGGCCCGCACGGCGGTGCCGGCACCGGCTTCGGGCAGCGCCGCAGCGCCCGGCAAGGTGGATTTCAAGGGCACGCTGGCCATGGAGCCGCTGGCACTGCAGGGCCGGCTGGACCTGGCGCGCGTGCCGGTGCATGCGTTCGATGGCTACCTGGCCAGCCAGTTGTCGATCGAGCTGCTGCGCGCCGACCTGGGTTTCCAGGGCCAGCTGGCCGTGTCGCAGTCTGCCCAGGGCACCAGCCTGCGCCTGGCGGGCGACGCCGCGGTGGATGCACTGCGGGCCGACAGCACTGCGGCATCCACCCCCAAGACCGAAGCCCAGGTGGGCCGCGAACTGGTGTCGTGGAAAGGCCTGAACCTGCGCGGCCTGTCGGTGGCCACCGCACCCGGCACGCCGCCCCGCATCGAGATCCAGGAAACCAGCGTCATTGACCTGTTCGCCCGGGTGACGGTGAACGAAGCCGGCCGCATCAACCTCAGCGACATCGCCACGCCACCTGCGCAGGTGCAGGCCCTGGCGCAGGCCCGGGCAGCCGACGCGACCGCGGCGAGTGGTGCGGGCAAGACCGCTGCGGCCACTGCAGCCCCGCCCGCTGCCGCGTCTGCATCGGCCACCACCTCGGCAGCACCCGTTACCGCAGCGGCGCCCGATCCCCTCGCACCCGTGGTCGTGTCTGGCCCCATCAGTCTGGTCAATGCCGAAGTGATCTTTTCGGACTTCTTCATCCAGCCCAATTACTCGGCCGACCTCACGCAGCTCACGGGCCGGCTGGCCGCGTTTTCATCGCAGGCCAGTGCGGGCGACCCGGTTCTGGCCGACCTCGAACTGCGCGGGCGCGCCGAGGACTCGGCCTCCATCGAGATCACGGGCAAGCTCAACCCGCTGGCCCGGCCGTTGGCGCTGGACATCACCGGCCGGCTGCGCGACCTGGAGTTGCCGCCCCTGTCGCCCTACGCCGTGCGCTACGCGGGCCACGGCATCGAGCGCGGCAAATTGAACATGGACGTGAACTACACCGTGCTGCCCAGCGGCCAGCTCACGGCCAGCAACCGGCTGGTGCTGCACCAGCTCACGTTTGGCGAGCCCGTGCCCGGCGCACCCGGCAGCCTGCCGGTGAAGCTGGCCGTGGCCCTGCTGGCCGACCGCAATGGCGTGTTCGACCTGGACCTGCCCATCAGCGGCTCGCTGAACGACCCGCAGTTCCGCCTGGGGCCGGTCATCGGCCGCATCATCGTCAACCTGATCGGCAAGGCCCTGACCTCGCCGTTCAGCCTGCTGGCCAGCGCCCTGGGCGGCAGCGGCACCGAGTTGAGCCAGGTGCCTTTTGCGCCGGGCAGCGCCACCCTCACGCCCGAGGCCCGTGAGAGCCTGGCCAAGGTGGTGGCGGCCCTGAACGACCGGCCGACCCTGAAGCTCACCGTGACCGGCACGGCCAGCCTGAAGGACGAGCGCGAGGGCCTGCAGCGCGAGCGCCTGCGCCAGCGCGTGCTGGCCGAAAAGCGCCGCGCCAACCCGGCCGATACCGCCCCGGTCACAGACGCCGAATACCCCGCCCTGCTCAAGGAGGTGTACCGCCGCGCCGACATGGCCAAGCCGCGCAACCTGGTGGGCCTGGCCAAGGACCTGACCACCGCCGAGATGGAAGCACTGCTGATGGCCAGCCAGCCCGCCACCGATGCGATGGCGGCCGAACTGGCGCACGACCGCGGCCAGGCCGTGCGTGCATTCCTGGTGGCGCAAAAGCTGCCGCCGGAGCGCCTGTTTGTGGCAGCCCCCAAGGCCGGTACCCCGCCCGAGCAGTGGACGCCGCGGGCCGACCTGAGCCTCAAGGCCGAATAGCCCGGGCGGGGCGGTGGCCCGGCCCGGCCACCCCCATGAGGGGGCATGCAGGCCATCGCTGCGCCCGCACCGGTGGCGCAGCACAATGGCGCACACGACGAAATGCCGCGGGGCCGCCGGAACCAACCGCCCCGCGACCGCTCCCACACTGCAACCATGCCCTACCGCCTGCTCCACCGCCTTGCATTTGCTCTGCTTTTGATAGCTATAAGTGCTTACTGGACAAGCGCTAGCGCCCAATTTGGCTCCAAATCTGCTGCCACCACAGCCGCAGGCAGCAGCGTCGTCACCACACCCTATGTGCGCGCCGAGCTGCTGGCCCATGCGCCGCAGGGGGTGGCGCCCGGCCAGCCACTGTGGCTGGGCCTGCAGATCACGCACCAGCCCGAGTGGCACACCTACTGGAAGAACCCCGGCGACTCCGGCCTGCCCACCGACCTGGCCTGGACCTTGCCCCCCGGGCTGGACGCAGGCGACATTGCCTGGCCCGTGCCGCGCAAGATCCCCATCGGCACACTGGCCAACTACGGCTACGAAGGCACGGTGCTGCTGCCTGTGCCGGTGACAGTGGCCAGTACCTTCGCCCCCGGCCCGCTGGCGCAGGAGGCCACCATCCGCCTGCGCGCCTCGTGGCTGGTGTGCCGCAAGGAATGCATCCCTGAAGAAGGCGAGTTCACGCTGCAGCTGCCCATCAAGAGCACCACCGCGCTGCACGCGGCGGCGTTCGATGCCGCGGCCAAGGCGCAGCCCCGCCCGGTGATGGCGGGCACCAACGGCATCATCCCGGACAGCCAGGCACAGATCGTGGACGGCAATGCGCTGCAGGTCAGCGTGCAGGGCCTGCCCACTGCGCTGCGGGGCAAGACGCTGGACCTGTTCCCCGAAACCGGCGAAGTCATCGACAACGCCGCGCAGTGGAGCCAAAGCTGGAAAGGCAGCGTGTGGACCGCGCGCATCCCGCTGGCCGCGCAGCGCAGCAACAGCCCGAGCGTGATGCCCGTGGTGCTGGCCGTGCAGGACGGCGGCCACAACGCCCGCGAGGGCTACCGCGCCGAGCTGAAGGTGCTGGGCACCTGGCCGGCCGCGGCCAGCATGGCCACGGTGTCGCCCGCGCTGGAGGCGGCGCTCAAGGCCAACGCTGCCAATGCTGCCGTGCCTGCGCCCACCGGCGCATCGGCCCTGACCCTCGCCGCCGCACTGCTGGGCGCGCTGCTCGGCGGCCTCCTCCTCAACCTCATGCCCTGCGTGTTCCCGGTGCTGGCGATCAAGGTGGTGGGCTTTACCCAGCACGCGCAAAACCGGCGCGCCCACCGCATCAGCGGGCTGGCGTACACCGCCGGCGTGGTGCTGTCGTTCCTGGCGCTGGGTGCGCTCATGCTGGGCCTGCGTGCCGCGGGCGAGGCCGTAGGCTGGGGCTTTCAGCTGCAGTCGCCTGCCGTGGTGGCGGGGCTGGCGGCGCTGTTCACGCTGATCGCACTGAACCTGGCGGGCGTGTTCGAGTTCGGGCATTTCCTGCCGTCGTCGGTGGCCAGCCTGCAGGCGCGCCACCCGGTGGCCGACAGCTTCCTCACCGGCGTGCTGGCCGTGGCCGTGGCATCGCCCTGCACCGCGCCGTTCATGGGGGCATCGCTGGGCCTCACGGCCACGCTGCCCGCTGCGCAGGCGCTGGCGGTGTTTGCCGCGCTGGGCCTGGGCCTCGCGCTGCCGTACCTGGCGGCCAGCCTGGTGCCCGCAATAGCGCGTGCCCTGCCCCGCCCCGGCGCGTGGATGGACACCTTCCGCAAGCTCATGGCCTTCCCGATGCTGGCCACCGTGGTCTGGCTGGTGTGGGTGCTGGGCCAGCAAAGCGGCATCGACGGCGCAGGTGCGCTGCTGATTTTGCTGGTGGGCATGGCGCTGGTGGTATGGGCGCTGTCGCTGGCCGGCCGCGCACGCATCTGGATGGGCAGCGTGGCCGTGGCTGCGATGGCGCTCATGCTGTGGGCGTTTGCACCGCATGTGACCCGCGTGGCGGCCGAGCCCTCAGTGGCGGTAGCCCCGGCTGGCAGCCCCGTTGCCGGGTGGCAGCCCTGGGCGCCCGGCGCGGCCGAAGACATCGTGGCCAGCGGCCGACCGGTGTTTGTGGACTTCACCGCCGCATGGTGCGTGACCTGCCAGTACAACAAGAAGACCACGCTGGCCAATGCCGACGTGCTGGCCGACCTGCAGGCGAAAAACGTGGCCCTGCTGCGCGCTGACTGGACGCGTCGCGACCCCGCCATCACCGCCGCCCTGGCCGCGCTGGGCCGCAGCGGCGTGCCGGTGTACGTGTTCTACCGCCCCGGCAAGCCACCCGTGGTGCTGACCGAGATCCTGACCGTGGACGAAGTGCGCAGCACCATCGCCACGCTGTGACCGTTGTTTGCCAACCCCTGAGGAGACCGTCATGAAGCTGCTTCGCCGCACCCTGATTGCCACCGCCGCCCTCGTCGCGCTGGGCGCCCAGGCCGCCGCCACCGTGGGCCAGCCCGCGCCCGACTTTGCGCTCAAGGACACCGCGGGCAAAACGGTGCGCCTGTCGGACTTCAAGGGCAAGCATGTGGTGCTGGAGTGGACCAACCCCGGCTGCCCCTTTGTGAAAAAGCACTACGACAGCGGCAACATGCCCGCCACGCAGAAAGACGCCACCAGCCAAGGCGTGGTGTGGCTGTCCATCAACTCCACCGAAAAAGCCAGCGGCGACTACCTGGAACCCGCCAAGCTCATGGCCTGGAAGACCGAGCGCAAATCGGCCCCCACCGCCGTGCTGATGGACGAGGAGGGCACCGTGGGCAAAAGCTACGGAGCGCGCACCACGCCGCACCTGTACATCGTCAACCCGCAGGGGCAGCTGATCTATGCGGGCGGTATCGACAGCATCCCGTCGGCCCGCGCGTCCGACATCGAAAAGGCCACCAACTACGTGAAGGTGGGCCTGGCCGAGGCGCTGGCAGGAAAGCCCCTGTCGGCCGCCACCACGCAGCCGTATGGCTGCAGCATCAAGTACAAGTCGCCAGCCTGAGCATGGTCGGCGGTGCGGGCAAGCCGCACGCAAGGTCCCTGCGTACACTGGCCCCATGCTCCGCACTCCCGACACCATCAGCACCCTGCGCGACATCCTGACGCACTGCCGCACAATTGCGGTGGTGGGCCTGTCGCCGCAGTGGCACCGGCCCAGCTACTTTGCGGCCAACTACATGCAGGCGCACGGCTACCGCATCGTGCCGGTGAACCCGCTGGTGGCGCGCGATGGCGGCTCCATCCTGGGTGAGACGGCCTATGCCAGCGTGACCGAGGCCGCTGCGGCCTTGGCCGCGCAGGGCGTCAAGATCGACATGGTGGACTGCTTTCGCAAGGGCGAGGACATCCCGCCGCTGGCCGACGAGGCCATGGCCATCGGCGCGAAGTGCCTGTGGCTGCAGCTGGGGGTTTTCAACGAGGCAGCCGGGGAGCGCGCCGAAGCCGCCGGGTTGCAAGTCATCCAGAACCGCTGCGTGAAGATCGAACATGCGCGTCTGTTTGGCGGCCTGGGGTGGATGGGCGTGAACACCCTGGTCATCAGCGCCAAGCGGCTGCGGCAGCTGCCGTATTGACGAGAGTTCGCTCCGGCAAACTGCGAATTGCTATTTTATTGATAGCTACAAAGCCCCTCCAAACGTGCCTCAGAACCGATTTTTGATTCAAAAATGACGGATACACAGCCCCCTGGCGGCGACCGCGCTTTTGGCTTTGGCACCCGCGCCATCCACGCCGGTGCCCAGCCCGACCCCGTGACCGGCGCACGCGCCACGCCCATCCACCAGACCACGAGCTTCGTCTTTGACGACGCCGAGCACGCGGCCAACCTGTTCAACCTGGGTACGTTCGGCCATGTGTACAGCCGCATCACCAACCCGACGGTGGCAGTGTTTGAAGAGCGCATGGCCAGCCTGGAAAACGGCCGCGCCGCCCTGGCCTGCGCCAGCGGCATGGCAGCGCAGATGGCGGCGCTGCTGGCCATCCTGAAAACCGGGGATCACATCGTGGCGGCCAGCACGCTGTACGGCGGTACGGTGGGGCAGCTGGGCGTGGGGTTCAGTCGCCTGGGCATCGAGACCACGTTTGTCGACCCGGCCGACCCCCTCAACTTTGCGCGCGCGGTGCGGCCCAACACCCGTGCGTTCTATGGCGAAACCATCGGCAACCCGCTGGTCAACGTGCTCGACATCGCCGCCATTGCCGACATGGCCCATACCTATGGCGTGCCGCTGGTCATCGACAACACGGTGGCCAGCCCCTACCTGTGCAACCCTTTGCTGCTCGGCGCCGACATCGTGGTGCACAGCGCCACCAAGTACATCGGCGGGCACGGCACCACCATGGGCGGCGTGGTGGTCGAGGGTGGCAAATTTCCCTGGGACAACGGCAAGTTCCCCGACATGGTGGAGCCCAGCCGCGCCTACCACGGCGTGAAGTTCTACGAGACATTCGGCGACTTCGGCTACACCATGAAGGCGCGCATGGAGGTCAACCGCACCTTTGGCGGAGTGCTCTCGCCCATGAACGCATGGCAACTACTGCAGGGCGCCGAGACGCTGCACCTGCGCATGCGCGAGCACTGCCGCAATGCGCTGGCGGTGGCGAAGTTTTTGCAGAGCCACCCGCAAGTGGCGTGGGTCAACTACCCCGGTCTGGCAGATTCACCGTACTTCGACCTGGCACAAAAGCAGTTCCGCGCGGTGGATGGCGCGCCAGGCGCCTCGGGCATCCTCACGTTTGGCGTGAAGGGTGGCGCAGCAGCCGGAGAGAAGTTCATCGACGCCTGTGAATTCTTGAGCCACCTGGCCAACATCGGCGACGCGAAGACGCTGGTGATCCACCCCGCATCGACCACGCACCGCCAGCTGAGCGAGGAAGAACTGGCCCGCGCGGGCGTGAGGGCAGACATGGTGCGGCTGTCGGTGGGGATTGAAGACCTGGACGACATCCTGTGGGACATCGACCAGGCGCTGGGGCGCGCCAACGGCTGACGGGCCCCCAACGACACCCCGCGCACCGGCACTGCTGCACGGTGCGAGGGTGGCAAGACCTCAGGCGTCAGTCCCCGCCAGGGTCTCGCGGCATTTTTGCCAGCGGCGCTTGCGCTGCAGTGCGGGCACCAGCCACAGCACGTGCACTGCCGCGTAGCCCAACGCGGCCAGCGTGAGCCCCAACGCAGGCAGCCCCACCAGCAGCGGTATGCCCAGGGCCTGCATCCAGCCGCCCATCGCCTCCACCGAAAAGCCGCCGCCCTCGGGGCTCCAGGCGGGCAAAGGTTGCTCCCCCGGCATCACCAGGGCACCCAGGTGGAACGCCACCACATACAGGGGCATGATGGTCAGCGGGTTGGTATAGAACGTGGCCACCGCACCCGCCACCACGTTGCCACGCAGCCACGCACAGACCGCCAGCGTGCCGGGGATCTGCAGCGGCCCGGGAATCAGCCCGCAAAACAGGCCGGCAGCCACACCCAGCGCCAGCGGCTGGCGCTGAAAGCGAAACAGTGCGCGCCGCTCCAGCCAGGGCTGCAGGTGGGCGAACGGGCTGTTGCCCAGGTGGTTGCGCACCCTGGGTTCCAGGCCGCGCAGCCAGCGCCGCAGGGCACACAGGCGTTCCATCATGCGATCAGCGCAGCCGCTGTGCCTGCACCCCACAGCGTGGTCAGCGCAGCCAGCAGGCCCACATCACGCTTTTCATTGCCGGAGCGGTGGGAAATCACGGTGGCGCCGGCCAGACCCACCAGCATGAAGATCATCACGGAATCGATCATGTCCATCATTGGTCTCCTGTGTCGGGCCCTCGGGCCCGGGTTGGAAAAGCTGCTGTTTACGAGCTCTTGGGCTTGGGGCTGGAGGCGCGCAGCGACAGGATGATCGAACCGGCAATCAGCGAAGCCGTGACCAGCAGTGCGTAGCCGATCGGGATCTTGTAGAAGTCGATCAGCAGCATCTTGCCGCCGATGAAGATCAGCACCAGCGCCAGACCATAGGCCAGCAGGTGGAAGCGGTCCGCCAGGTCAGCCAGCAGGAAGTACAGCGCACGCAGGCCCAGGATGGCGAAGATGTTGGCCGTGAGCACGATGAACGGGTCGCTGGTGATCGCGAAGATGGCAGGAATGCTGTCTACCGCGAAGATGATGTCGGTGGTGCCGATCAGCACCAGCACCACGAACAGCGGGGTGTAGTGCTTGACGCCGTTGATCATGGTCGAGAGCTTTTCACCATCGAACTGGTCGGTGATGCGCATGCGCTTTTTCAGGAACTTGAGCACCGGGTTGGTCGAGATGTCCGACTCCTGACCCGCGGCAAACCACATCTTGGCCCCCGTGAGGACCAGGAAGGCACCGAACACATACAGCAGCCAGTGGAACGTGGCCAGCAGCCAGGCACCCACCAGGATGAGCAGCGTGCGCAGAACGATGGCACCGATGATGCCGATGATCAGAGCGCGCTTTTGGTACTGCGGGGGCACCGCGAAGTACGTGAACAGCATCAGGAACACAAAGATGTTGTCGATCGACAGGCTCTTTTCGACCAGATAGCCGGTGATGAACTGCATCGACACGGTGTTGGCCACCTCACGGCCCTGGTTGGTGTCGAGATACCACCAGAGGATGGCCACAAACACGAAGGCCAGAGAGAACCACAGCAGGCTCCAGCGCGCTGCCTCGCCCATCGTCACCTTGTGGGCGCCCTGGCGCTCCATCACCAGCAGGTCGATGGCGATGGCAACCACCACAAACACCGCAAACCCCGCCCACATCCACCACGTTCCTATCGTTTCCATGGTTTTTCTCCGTAAATAAATGCTGCTCTCGGGCCACGCGCCCGAACAAAACCCGGACTGTACGCACGGAATTGAACCTGACAAACAGGTCTAGTCAGTAGTATTGGTTCGGTTTTTGCGAACCACTACCATCGTTTTCCACTACTTTCACCGCACCACTGACGGTGGTGCGCGATCCCGATGAGCCAGACGTTCAACTACCGCCACCTCTTTTACTTCTGGGTCGTGGCCAAGGAGGGCGGCATTGCCCGCGCCGCCGAACGGCTGGACATGGCCGTGCAGACCATCAGTGCCCAGGTGCGCGAGCTGGAAAAGTCCCTGGGCGTGAGCCTGCTGCGCACCGAGGGCCGCAACCTGGTGCTGACGGAAGCTGGCGTGGCCGCCATGCACGAGGCGGACCACATCTTTGCCCTGGGCGAACGCCTGCCACTGCGCGTGCGCGAAGCCGCCACGGGGCAGACGCTGCGGCTGAACCTGGGCATCTCGGACGGCATTGCCAAGCTGGCCGTGCACCGGCTGCTGACCCCGGTGCTGGACGAGCCGCACCTGCGCCTGCTGTGCCACGAGGGCGAGTTTCAGCCCCTGCTGGGCGAGCTGGCCCTGCACAAGCTCGACGCGGTGCTGGCCGACCGCCCGGCCACGCCCAACCCTGCCCTGCGCACCACCAGCCAGCTGCTGGGCAGCAGCCCGATTGCCTGGTACGCCCCGGCGCAATGGGCCGAGGCCGCGGCGCACCAGTTTCCGCACAGCCTGGCCGTGGTGCCGGTGCTGCTGCCCACCGAGCACGCGGCCATGCGCGCGCGCATCGACCACTGGCTGGAGCGCGAGCGCATCCGGCCGCGCATTGCGGGCGAGTTTGAAGACAGCGCATTGCTGAGCACCTTCGCATCGACCGGCATGGGCGTGATGCCCGCGCCGGTGTCACTGAGCGCGCATTTGCTGCAAACGCATGGCCTGGTGCAGATAGGCACCACGCCCGACGTGCAGGAGCAATTTCACCTGATCTACAGCGCCCGCAAGGTGATGCACCCGCTGCTCACCCGGCTGCTGGAGGCCGCAGCGGGCGGGGCGCTGCTCAACCACTGAGCGCGACGCCGGCATGTGGGCCACAGGCGATCCGCACGCGCCTGAACGGCCAGCACCTGCCACTGCCGGCCAGATGCCTACCGCTGCGGCATGTCCTTGACCGAATAGCCCAGGCTCACCGTGGCGTCGTCCGGAATGGCAGGCATCGATGCGTTCCAGGCCTCCCATGCCGAGCGCATGGCGTGCAGGCGCTCAGGCTCCACAGGGGCGCGGTTGGCTCGCTCGCGCTCGTCCTGCGAAAGATCGAACAGGTAATCGTGGCCATCCACGCGCAGGTACTTCCACACACCCTGGCGCATGGCACGCTGGCCGCGGTGGTTCATGCGCCAGAACAAGGCGGGCTCGTCCAGCACGGCCGCATCGCGCAGCAGGGGCATGAGCGAACGGCCATCAAGCGCATAGCCCGGTGCGGCAGGCACCCCGGCCGCATCCAGCATGGTGGCCGACCAGTCCATGGTCATGCACGTCTGCGTGCTTTCGCTGCCAGGCGCAATCACCGCGGGCCAGTGCGCGATCCACGGCACCCGGATGCCGCCTTCGGTCAGGTCCATCTTGCCGCCCACCAGGGGCCAGTTGTCCGAGAAGCGCTCGCCGCCGTTGTCGCTGGTGAACACCACCAGCGTGTCCCGCTCCAGCCCGTGCTGGCGCAGGGCGTCCATCACGCGGCCGATGCCCTCGTCCATGTGGTGGATCATGCGGCGGTAAGTCTCGATGTTGCCGCCATGCAGGTGAAACAGGTTGCCCTTGATTTCCTGCGCCAGCGCCTCGTCGCCCCTCGTCTCCCAGGGCCAGTGGGGGGCGGTGTAGTGCAGGCTCAGAAAAAACGGCGTGCCCGCCTGGGCGCCGGGCGCCATGCGGTGCACGTAGTCGAGCGCGTGGTCGGTGATGAGGTCGGTGAGGTAGCCGTCCTGCTGCTTTTCTTCCTCGCCCAGGTACAGGTCGTGCGTGCCGTTGGAACTGCAGTGGGTGAAGTAGTCCACCCCGCCCGACATGGGACCGAAGAACTCTTCGTACCCAGAGCGCAGCGGCCCGAACGCGGGCGGGTAGCCCAGGTGCCACTTGCCCATGAGCGCCGTGCGGTAGCCCGCGTCGCGCAGCAGCGACGGCAGCGTGGGGTGCTCGGGCGGCAGGCCCAGCGTGGTGCTGCCGCGGCTCTTGCTGTTGATGGGCTCCTCGGCCGCGCCGCGCAGCCGGTACTGGTAGCGTGCCGTCATCAGCGCAAAGCGCGTGGGCGAGCACACGGGGGAATTGGCGTAGCCCTGCGTGAGCTTGAGGCCCTTGGCCGCCAGGCCGTCGAGCACGGGCGACACGGGGCCAAAGGCCGCCTCACGACCGCCGTAGCAGCCCAGGTCGGCATAGCCGAGGTCGTCGGCGACGATGAAGATGATGTTGGGGCGGTGGTGGGTCGTCATGTCGAAGTCCAATGTCGCCAGCTGGGCCTGAGGTCGTGGCAACGGGCGAGGCCGATGCGAGGGGCGGCAAGCAAGGGCCGCCCCGCAGCAAGGCCGCCGTCCCCCTCCGGGGGAAGCGGCGAAGCCGCTCAGGGGGGCTTTTTGCTACGGCTTAAACCCGGAGCGCTGCACCACCGGCGCCCACTGCGCCCGGTAGGCCTTGAGCATGGCCTCGGTCTGCGCCATCGTGGCCACTTCCGGCGTCAGCTTGGAGGCCTCGAACTTGCGCTGGACCTCCGGGTCTTTCATCACGTCATGGATCAGCCCGGCAAGCCGCTCGGCCTGGGCCTTGGGCATGCTCATGGGCGCAAAAAACGTGTTCCAGCCGGTGGCCGCCACGTTCAGGCCGGCCTCCTTGAAGGTGGGAATCCTGGGGTCCAGCGGGCTGCGCTTGGCGCTTGACACGGCCAGGATGCGGATCTTGCCCGCCTCGTGCTGAGGCAGCAGCGTGTCGAAGGTGTCAAACGCGACCGGCACCTGGCCGCCCAGCAGGTCGTTGAGCAGCGGAGCCGAACCGCGGTAGCCCACCACCTCTGCGCGCACCTGGGCAGTGTCGCCCACCATCAGCCCGAAGAAATGGGGCAGGCTCCCTGTAGCGGGCACGCCGAAGTTGGCTTTTTCGGGGTTGGCGCGCAGCCAGGCCATCAGGTGCGAGAGTTCGCGCACCGGCACGGCGGTGGCCACCGCCACGCCAAACTCGTAGCTGTTGACATGGCTCACCGGCTGGAAGTCGCGCTCCGGGTCGTAGCCGGAATCGGGGAACACCAGGGGCGCCACCAGCATCACGGCCGGGTTGGCCAGCAGCAGCGTGGGCTGGCTGGCCGGGGCGGCCTTCACGGCCTGTGCAGAAAGCCGCCCGCCTGCGCCCGTCTTGTTCTCGACGATCACGGGCGTACCGAGCTTGCTGGCCAGCTTGTCGGCCACAATGCGTGCCACGCGGTCGGTCGAGCCACCGGGGGCATAGCCCACCACGATGCGCAGCGGCGCCTCCTGGGCGTGGGCGAGCGTGGCGCCCCAGGCCAGGCAGCCAGCCAGCAGGCCGGCCCACACGGCACGTCGGCGCGGGTGGCCAGGTCGGCCGCTACTTTGGCTCAGGGTCTGGGAAGATGGGTGCGGTTTCCACATGGTCGGTGTCTCCAGGGGCAGTGATCGGCACGCCTGCACCTGCAGTCGCAGGGCAGCAGCGCCAGCAGGTTGACGCATGTCATGGCGTGCACTGCAATGTAGGGGCCGCCCGAACGATTGATCTAATCAACTCTCCCCCGGAGATACCCTCATGCCCGCGCCTGCCCCGGCACCCTCTTCCCCTGCGGCCCCCGCTGCACCGGCCCAGCGCCTCACGCACCCGCAGACCGCCAACGACCTGCTGATGTACCGGCTCAACCGCCTGCTGGCGGTGGCGGGCAGCCTGGTGGTGCGGCTGTGCGAAGGCGGCTACGGGGTGACCCGGCGCGAGTGGGGCCTGCTGATGATGCTGGCACAGCACCCGGGCATGCCGCCCGCCGAGCTGGCCCGGCGCCTGGGGCTGGACCGGGCGCGTACCTCGCGCGCCATCACGTCGCTGCTATCGAAGAAGCTGATTTCGCGCGAGTCCATGCCTGGCGACCGGCGGCAGGCCGTGCTGTCGCTCACCACGGCGGGGCTGGCTGTGCACAACGCCCTGCTGCCGCAGGTGAAGGCCCTCAACCAGGAGCTGCTGGCCGGGCTGCCCCCCGATGCCGTACAGGTGCTTGATGCGGCACTCGCCCACATGCAACAGCGGGCCGAATCGCTGGTGAGCACGCGCACCGATGTTCCGCGCACCTACCGGCTGCGGGGTGGGCGCCACACCGACGCCTGAGGACCCGGCGCGCGCACAGATCGGAACAACGCTATATCCTCGAACACCGTCGTCGCTCCATCGCTCGCGCCAGCCAGTTGCATGCGCCGACCCGGGCACCGTGCCCGCCCCACAACGCATCTTTTTCCAACACCACACCGTCCATGTCCACTGCCTCCTCGTCCCTGTGGAGCCCCCTGCGCCAACCTGCTTTCCGGGGCCTGTGGCTTGCTGGCGGGGTGTTCTTCATTGGCAGCGGCATGCAGACCATGGCAGCCGCCTGGCTGATGGTGGAGCTGTCGGGCTCGTCGTTTCTGGCGGCCCTGGTGCAGACGGCCGTGTTCATGCCCATGTTTTTGCTGGCCCTGCCCGCAGGCGTGCTGGCCGACACCACCGACCGCCGCCGGCTGATCTCGGGCGCACTGCTCACGCAGACGGGCGCCTGCGCGTTGCTGGCGCTGCTGGTGCTGCTGGGCTGGGGCGGGCCGGCGTCGGTGCTCTTTCTGGTCTTCGTGTGTGGCTGCTGCACGGCAGTGCTCACGCCCGCGTGGAATTCTTCGGTCATCGACCCCGTGCCGCGCGACGAGTGGCCCCAGGCCATCACGGCCGTCAGCATTGCCTACAACGCCGCCCGCGCCGTCGGCCCCACGCTGGCCGGGCTGGTGTTTGCCCAGCTGGGCGCGGGCTGGGTGTTTGCGGTCACGGTGGTGACCACGCTGGTCATGTGGCAGTCGATCCGCCAGTGGCCGCCCAAGGCGCATGCGCCCTCCAAGCTGCCCGCCGAGCGGCTGTGGGGCGGCACGCTCAGCGGTCTGCGCTTTGCCTGGCACTCGCGCATGATCCTGGCGCAGCTGGTGCGGGTGATGGCGTTCAGCGCGGCGGGCTCGGCCCTGTGGGCGCTGCTGCCCGTGATTGCGCAGCGCCAGCTGGGCACCGGTGCGCAGGGCTTCGGCCTGCTGATGGGCTGCCTGGGCACGGGGGCCGTGGCGGTGGGCCTGGTGCTGGGCAAGCTGCGGGCGCGCTTTGGCATGGAGCCCATCGTGGGCGTGGCGTGCGTTGTGTTTGCCGCAGCCATGCTGGTGGCAGCGCTGACCCGGACAGCGTGGGTGGTCTACCTGGCCATGCTGTTTGCCGGCGCGGCCTGGATGTCGGCCATGTCCACCTTCAACACCGCCACGCAGGCCAGTTCGCCGCAGTGGGTGCGCTCGCGCGCCGTGGCGATGCACATGGTGGCGGCGCTGGGCGCGTTTGCGCTGGGCTCGGCCTTCTGGGGCGCGGCGTCCGACATCATTGGCCTGTCGCCCACGCTGTATGTGGCCGCCGCGCTGATGGGCGCAGGCCTGCTGCTGGCGCGGCCCATGCCGCTGCGCATGGGCGCCCTGCACGAGGTGACGCAGGCCACGCCCTGGGACGAACTCTTCATCGAAGCCGAGCCCCTGCCCGAGGCCGGCCCGGTGGCGGTGGAGGTGGGCTACCGCATCGCCCCCGGCACCGATGCCGCCTTCCTCGACACCATCAGCCGCATGAAGGCCCCGCGCCGGCGCGACGGCGCCACCTTCTGGCGCGTGTACAAGGACCTGGGCGAGCCGTCACGGTATGTGGAGCGGTTCATCGTCGAGTCATGGGCCGACTACCTGCACCAGCGCGCCCGCGCCACCATGGCCGACCAGGCGCTGGAGACTGAGGTGCGTACCTTTCTCGCGTCCGGCGAGGTGGTGCGCATGTCGCACTACATCGCTGAACGGTAGTTGTGCGGCCCCGGCTCCCGGGTGGCGCCGACTTGATGCGCGTCAATTTCTGCTGCCAGACAGGGCAACGAGCCCGGCGGTCGGCCTGCGACAATCACCGCATGACCTTCGCCCCCCTTGCCAACGACACCTTCCTGCGTGCCTGCCGCCGCCAGGCCACCGATTACACCCCCCTGTGGCTCATGCGCCAGGCCGGGCGCTATCTGCCTGAATACAAGGCCACGCGCGCCAGGGCCGGCAGCTTCATGGGCCTGGCCACCAACGTGGACTACGCCACCGAAGTGACTCTGCAGCCCTTGGCCCGTTTCCCGCTCGACGCGGCCATCCTGTTCAGCGACATCCTCACCGTGCCCGATGCGATGGGACTGGGCCTGAGCTTTGCCGAGGGCGAAGGCCCGCGCTTTGCCAAAGTGGTGCGCGACGAAGCCGCCGTGGCCGAACTGGCCGTGCCCGACATGGACAAGCTGCGCTACGTGTTCGATGCCGTCACCAGCATCCGCAAGGCCCTGAACGGGCGGGTTCCGTTGATCGGTTTCTCGGGCAGCCCCTGGACGCTGGCCTGCTACATGGTCGAAGGCAAGGGCAGCGACGACTACCGCCTGGTCAAGAGCCTGATGTACAGCCGCCCAGACCTGATGCACCGCATCCTGGCCATCAACGCCGACAGCGTGGCCGCTTACCTCAACGCCCAGATCGACGCCGGTGCCCAGGCCGTGATGGTGTTTGACAGCTGGGGCGGCGTGCTGGCCGATGGCGCCTTCCAGGAGTTCAGCCTGGCGTACACGAAGCGCGTGCTGGCGCAATTGAAGCGCACGGGCGTGGACGGCACCGACGTGCCCCGCATCGTGTTCACCAAGGGCGGCGGCATCTGGCTCGAAGACATGAAGGATCTGGACTGCGAGGTGCTGGGCCTGGACTGGACGGCCAACCTGGGCAAGGCCCGTGCCATGGTGGGCGGCCAGGTGGGTGGCCCCGGCAAGGCACTGCAAGGCAACATCGACCCCAACGTGCTGTTTGCGCCGCCCGCGCAGGTTGTGCAGCAGGTGCACAAGGTGCTCGACAGCTTTGGCAGGCCACACACCGACCGCACCACCACTGGCCCCACCCACATCTTCAACCTGGGCCATGGCATCAGCCAGTTCACCCCCCCTGAACATGTGGCGGCGCTGGTGGAGGCCGTGCACACCTACTCGCGGGCGCAGCGGCAGGGCTGACCGGGCTTCCACGCCAGGCTGGGGCTCCCCTTCGGGCGAGCCCCTTTTTTGTGTCTGGATGAGGTCTGCAGGTGTCTGTACCCGTGGCCCGGACTGCGCAGGGGTGGGTGGCTGTCCCAAGGGCTGCGGTTTCGAACCGGCCAGCGCATGCCGCCGTGGGTCAGCCGCCCTTTCGACGCTGAACTTGTGCACACCAACAGTGCAGCATGGGCCGGCAGGTGATGGAGGGCAAAAACACCGCAAATTTTTCTGCACCGCGTGCAAGTGCTTGATTTGTATGGTGTCTGAATCCCTGCCGATTTCGTGGGCAACCCACCAAAAGCACGGTTTTTCAAGGCTTTGGAAGCGCTCCACAGGAGATATCAACAAAGTTATCCACAGAAATTCTGGATTTGTGTAAAAAACCCCGTGAAATCAAAGACTTGCGGACCAAACCGCATAAAACACTGAAAAGTCCGGCACGCAGCTACCACAGCCGCGCCTGCCCAGTGCCTCTTGACGGCAAGCCCGGAACTGACTTATGCACACATCCCGTGATGCACCGCAGCAATCGCACCACGCGGCGCGCTAACACAAAAATCGGCCTGAATTGGCCTCAGATGATTGATTCATAACGATTTTTTGAGGCTGCCACTTTTCAAGGCACTCTGTTGAAACGCTGCGCTGGCGCGGCCCGGGGCGCCATCGGGCCAGGATGTCAACAAAGTTATCCACAGAAATGCTGAATCCCGCAAATTGCCAGCGTTGGCAGACGGGTGTGCGGCGTGGCAAGCAGGGCAGACAGGGTAAATCCCGGCTCAGGCGGGGAACCGGGCGCACTAATATTAATTACTTTAATTATCCGCGCAGCCCGCTTCTGGCTCCGTCTCCCTGCCTTGCCGACCATGCAGCCCATTATTCGCCCTTCCCTCCAACTACAGCGGTCCATTGGCACCATGCTTGTGGCAGCGCTCGCGGTGCTGGCGCTGGTGTTTCTGGCTTCTGCTGCCAGCTCGTTCGCGGCGCTGGTCAAAAGCAACGCCTCGCTGGACCAGGTGACGCGGGAAATCACCGTGCTCCAGGACCTTTCCGATGCGGTGAACCACACCCGCACCTCCCGCGTGTGGATGGTGCAAGCCTCGGTGTACGGGTCCTACGGCATGTTCAAGGAGTCCGCCGCCGCACTCGCCACCGCCCGCAGCAAGCTGGCCGACTCGCGCAGCGCCTTCGGCCGGTACGAGCAGTCTGCCAAGGGCGCCGCCGAGGAGCCCCTGGCCCGGGCCGCCGCCCAGGCCTACGCCGCCTACCTGGCCGAAGGGCTGGACCCGCTGATCACCGCGCTGGAAGCCGGCAACCCGCAGAACTACATCAACACCCTGCGCAACCGCACCCCCGCACTGGACGCCGATTTTGAAAAAGCCGTGAACGCCGTGCTGACCTTGCGCACCGAGCAATCGCGCCAGACGCAGGCCGACATCCAGGCGGGCTACCAGCGCAGCCTGGCCGGGCTGTGGGTGCTGACCGCGCTGTTCGGCGCAACCTGCCTGGCCCTGTGGGGCGGCGCCCGGCGCTGGCTGGTGCGGCCCCTGCGCGCCATGGCCCGCGACATCGAGACCGTGGCGGCCAATGATCTGTCGGCGCCAGCGCAGGCCGCGCAGCCCTTTGCCCCGCAGGAGATCGCGCAGGTGCAGGGCACCATGGAGCGCATGCGGATGCAGCTGCGCACCACGGTGGGCGCAATTCGCGGCGCGGCCCACACGGTGCAGGCCGCCAGCCACGACATTGCCGCAGGCAACGCGCACCTGGCCGAACGCACGCAGCAGCAGGCCCTGCACCTGGGGCACACGTCGGAAGCCATCGGCCACATGGCTCAAAGCCTGGCCCGGTCCGCGAGCGCCGCAGCTCGGGTGGCCAGCGTGGCCCAGAGCGCCGCAGCCGTGGCGACCGAAGGCGGAACCAAGGTCGGGCAGGCGCGCGCCGCCATGGACGAGATCCATGCCTCCAGCCGCAAGATTGGCGAGATCACGACCGTGATCGACGGCATTGCCTTCCAGACCAACATCCTGGCCCTCAATGCTGCCGTGGAGGCAGCCCGGGCCGGCGAACACGGCCGCGGCTTTGCCGTGGTGGCCAGCGAGGTGCGCACCCTGGCCCAGCGCAGCGCGGGTGCCGCGCGCGAGATCAAGCACCTGATCGACGAATCCGTGGCCTGCGTGGAGCGCGGTGTAGCCCATGTGCACGACGCCGGCGCCACGATGCAGGGCGTGCTCGACCAGATCAACGCCGCCGCCGCGCTGGCCGCCGACATTCGCCACGCTACCGAGCAGCAGGCGCGCGATGTGGAACACGCCCGCACCACGCTGAGCCAGCTGGAGCAGATGACCGACCAGAACGTGCAGCTGGTGGCCCAAAGCGCCGAGGCCGCGGGCAGCCTGGACCAGCAGGCCGACGCGCTGGCACAGGCTGTGGATTCGTTCCGGCTGCCCGACGACGGTAGCCACACACCGCCGCGCCCGCGGGGACCGCACGCCTCTGTGGCCCATGCGCCCGCGCTGCCTGCCCGTGTGGCCCACACCCGTGCCGCGGCCGCCCTGACCGCTGTGCTGGCCGCCGTGCTGTGCACCGTACCTGCCGACCACGCCGCCGCCACCGAGGTCGAGCTGCTGCACTGGTGGACGTCCGAAGGCGAATCGCGCGCGGTGCAGACCCTGCGGCCCCAACTGGCGGCCAAGGGCCTGGCACTGAAGACACCCGCCGTCAACGGTGGCGCCGAGGCCCTGGCGCAGACCCTGCGCGAACGCGTGGCCGCGGGCAAGGCACCCGATGCGGTGCAGATGAAAGCCGCCGACCTGGCCGCCTGGGGCGACCAGGGCGCACTGGCCTCGCTGGACGCCCTGGCCAAGGCCGACGGGTGGGACTACAAGATTCCGCGCCAGATTGCCGAGCAGGTGAAGTACAAGGGCGCCTATGTGGCCGTACCGGTCAACGTGCATCGCATCAACTGGCTCTACATCAACCGCGCGCTGCTGCAGCAGGTGCAGGGCCGCGTGCCGCAGACCTGGCCGCAGTTCATGGCGCTGGCCGAGCGGCTGCAAAAGGCGGGCATCACCCCGCTGGCGCATGGCAACCAGCCGTGGCAGAACCTCACGCTGTTTGAAACCGTGGCGCTCGGTGTGGCCGGGCCCGACCTGTACCAGCGCGCCCTGGCCCGCGGCGAGCCGGCGGCCGTGCAGAGCGAGGCCATCGGGCGGGCGCTGCAGACCTTTGCCGCGCTGCGTCCGCTGACCGAACCCGTGGCGGCCCCGCAGCCAGCAGCGCCCGGCGCCAACGCACGCAAGCCTGCACCCGCGCCGGCCAGCACAAGCACCAGCGGGGCAGCCAGCCAGGCCGCCAGTGCCGAGTGGAATGCCGCCACCGCCAGAGTCATCACCGGCAAGGCCGCCATGCAGATCATGGGCGACTGGGCCAAGGGCGAATTTCTGGTCGCGCGGCAGGTGCCCGAGCAGGATTTTCTGTGCGTATCCACACCGGGCAGCGCCAGCAGCTATATCTACGTGGTCGACAGCCTGGCCCTGTTCCGCCAGGCCGGCAGCACGGTGGCCACGGCCGAGCAGACGGCCCTGGCCCAGGCCGTGACGGGCCCCGAGTTTCAGGCCACGTTCAACCTGGCCAAGGGTTCGATCCCCATCACGCCCGGGGTGGACATGTCGCGCTTTGACGCCTGCGCCAAGGAATCGAGCGCGTTTTTCCTGGCCGCCCGCATGGCCAGCACGCTGGTGCCCTCGGTGGCCCACCGCATGGCGCTGCCCCCGGCACGGCACAAGGCGCTGGAAGCACTGGTGGACAAGCTCTGGAACGACCCGGCCTACGGCGCGGCGCAGGCCCAGCGGGACTGGGTGGCCGCCAGCCAGGCGCGGTAAATCGCGTGGGGGGCAAGCGCAGCGGCAGGCCGCCCAGGGACCCTCTGCACGAATCAAGCGGTAAGGGTGCGCTGCGGATCGGGATGGGCTGCAAGGCGCAAAACGCAGCAATAGCCGCAGCTATTGCGAGTATTTGCAACGCAGCAGAGCGCCCGAGACCGCAGGTGCACACGGCGCGCTGATTCGTGCAGAGGGTCCCCAACGGCGACAATCGGCCCTCGTCCTGCCCCGCTGTCCGCCCGCCTTGCCCACCCCGCCGCCTTCCCCTGCCCGCCATCTGGTCCATGTCGCCCTGCACACGCCTTCGCACAGCGGCGTGGGCGATCTGCTGAGCTACGCCAGCGAGCGCCCGTTGCCGCCCGGGACCCTGGTGCGCGTGCCCCTGGGCACCCGGGAAGTGCTGGGCGTGGTGTGGGATGCCGACGCCGCCACCGGCGAGCTGCCCGAGGGCGCCACCATGCGCGCCATTGCCGGGGTGCTGGAGGGCGTGGCGCCGCTGGACCTGCCCTGGCGCAGGCTGGTGGCGTTTGCCGCGCGCTACTACCAGCGGACGCTGGGGGAGGTGGCGCTGGCCGCCCTGCCCCCGCAGCTGCGCGACCTGCGCCCCGAGCAGCTGGCGCGGCGGCTCAAGCGCCCCGCCAAGGCTGCAGGCGACACCACGAATACTATTGAAACCATAGCACTCAGCCCAGAACAGGAGAGCGCCAGGGCCCGAATTTCGTCTGAATCCGGCCCCTTCCTGCTGTTTGGCAGCACCGGCAGCGGCAAGACCGAGGTGTACCTGCGCTGCGTGCAGGAAATGCTGGACGCCGACCCGCAGGCCCAGGCGCTGGTGATGGTGCCCGAGATCAACCTCACGCCCCAGCTTGAAGAGCGCTTTGTGAACCGCTTCGCCCCCCGCTTTGGCGCAGGCGCCGTGGTGTCGCTGCACAGCGGCATGACCAACCCCCAGCGCCTCAAAAGCTGGCTGGCCGCGCACAGCGGGGCGGCGCGCATCGTGCTCGGCACGCGCATGGCGGTGTTTGCCAGCATGCCGGGCCTGAAACTCATCGTGGTCGACGAAGAGCACGACCCCAGCTACAAGCAGCAGGAGGGCGCCCGGTATTCGGCCCGCGACCTGGCCATCTGGCGCGGGCGCGAGCAGGCCGCCAAGGTGCTGCTGGGCTCGGCCACGCCGTCGCTGGAAAGCTGGCACGCCAGCCGCCCGCCCACGCCTGACGACCCCGAGGGCGGGCGCTACGTGCGCCTGCACATGCCCAGCCGCATCGGCGCGGGGGCGCTGGCGCGCGTCAAGCGGGTGGACATGAACCAGCAGCCGCGGCGCACCGTGTTCAGCGCGCCCTTGCTCCAAGCCATGATCGACCGTGTAGGCCGGGGCGAGCAAAGCATGGTGCTGCTCAACCGCCGCGGCTACGCACCCGTGCTGCACTGCGTGGACTGCGGCTGGAAGAGCGACTGCCCGCACTGCAGTGCGCACCAGGTGTTCCACAAGACCGACCGCACCCTGCGCTGCCACCACTGCGGCTACACCGTGCGCGTGCCCGCGCACTGCCCCACCTGCGGCAGCCCCGACATCCACCCCATGGGCCGCGGCACCGAGCAGCTCGAAGAACAGCTGGCCGCCCTGCTGCGCAACGTGCAGCGGCCCGACGGCAACCCGGCCCGCATTGCCCGCATCGATGCCGACACCACCAAGGCCAAGGGCGCGCTCGAAGAACAGCTGGCCCAGGTGCACGCGGGCGAGGTGGACGTGCTGGTGGGCACGCAGATGATCGCCAAGGGCCACGACTTCCGTCGCATCACCCTGGTGGCGGCGGTGCAGCCCGACGGCGCGCTGTTTTCCAGCGACTTCCGCGCGTCGGAGCGGCTGTTTGCCCTGTTGATGCAGGCCGCAGGCCGGGCCGGGCGCGACGCCGCCTACGTGGCCGCGCAGGCCACCCAGGCCGAGATGTGGGTGCAGACCTTTCACCCCCAGCACGCGGTGTACGAGGCCCTACGCAAGCACGACTACGAGGCCTTTGCCGCCCAGCAATTGAAGGAGCGCGAAGAAGCCGCCATGCCGCCCTTTGCCTACCAGGCGCTGGTGCGTGCCGACGCGCGCACGCAGGATGTCGCCCAGGGGTTCTTGCAGGCGGCCAGCGCGGCAGCGCATGCCGCCGCGCTGCCGGGGCTCGATGGCACCGTGGTGCTGTTCCCGCCCGTGCCGCTCACCATCCAGCGCGTGGCCAATGTCGAGCGCGCGCAGATGCTCATGGAAAGCAGCAGCCGCGCGGCCCTGCAGCGTTTTCTGGCCGCGTGGCAGCCGGTGCTGCAGGCCACGCGCAGCCAGCCCGCGCACAAGGGCCTGATCCGCTGGCTGGTGGACGTGGACCCGCTGGTCATCTGATCTCAGGCCGACCCTGGCTGCAGCGCATCGTCGAACAGGTGCGTCTGCAGAATCTCCCGAAAGCTCGCCATGGCCGGCGCCGTGGTGCGGCCAGCCAGGGTGATAACGGCATAGCGGGCCCGGGCGCGCATGTCGGGGTGCAGGGGCAGCAGCACCAGCCGGCCTGATTCCAGCCCCGCGCGCGCGGCAGCGTGCACGCCCAAGAACACGGCGTCCGACTGTTCCACCGCCGCCAGCAGGGCCGACACGTCATCGCACTCCAGCCGCACCATCTCCGACGGGTGCGCCTGCAGGCCAAACTGGTCCACCATCAGCCGGATCACCTCGTCCGACAGCGGCGTGCAGGCCACCGGGTAGGCCCGCACCTGCGCCAGGCTGACGCGGGCTGCACCGGCCAGCGGGTGTCCAGAGCGCACGATGAAGCCCGCGCGCTGCTCGGCCAGGGCCTCGATCTGCAAATCGGGCGCGGGCACCACGCGGCGCAGGTCCACCACCAGCGCATCGCACTGGCGGTTGCGCAGCTGCATCACCAGCAGCTCGGCCGGCCCGTGCGTGACCGATACGCGCAGGCTGGGGTAGTCGCGCGCCACGGTGGTCAGCAGCGGAATGGTGAGCAGTGCCGCCGGGCCAGAACCCAGCCCCACGCTGATGCGCCCCAGGTCGCCCTGCTGCAGCAGGCGCGCGCTGTCGCGCAACGCCTCCAGGTCGCGCAGGATGGGGCGCGCCCGCTCCACCACCTCCAGCCCCAGGGGCGTGAGCGTGTTGCGCTTGCCCAGCCGGTCCAGCACCGGGCCGCCCAGCTCCTCTTCCAGCCCCTGGATGCTGCGGCTCAGGGCCGACTGGGTAATGAACAGCCGCCCCGCCGCGCGGCTGAACGAACCCGTGTCGGCAACGGCCAGCAGATGCTCCAGGTGGCGCAGGTTCATGGTGTGTATGAGTAAAGCGAATGATGATCAGGAAAATAATACATTGGACGCATAGACCTGGGCTACCTAGCATTCACGGCACAACCCATCCATACGGAGACAAACCATGCCCAAGTCCTTCCCCCGCCTGGCCAGCCGCACGGCCGCATTGATCGGTGGCCTGCTGCTGAGCGCCACCGTGTTCGCCCAGAACGCCTTCCCGGCCAAGCCCGTCACGCTGATGGTGCCGTACCCGGCAGGCGGCGTGTCGGACGTGATCGCGCGCACGGTCAACACCACGCTGGGCAAGCAGCTGGGCCAGCCCGTGATCGTGGAAAACCTGGGTGGCGCCAGCGGCTCCATCGCGGCCACCAAGGTGCTGAGCCAGCCGTCAGACGGCCATATCGTGTTCCAGGGCTCGCCCAACGAACTCATCCTGGCACCGCTAGCGCTTTCGGCCGTCAAGTTCAAGAGCGAAGACTTCCGCCTGGTGAACATGATCGCCACGGCCCAGATCGGCTTTCTGACCCGCGGCAATCTGCCCGTGAACAACATCGACGAGTTTGTGGAATACGCCCGCAAGCAGGCCCAGCAGGGCCGCCCCATCACCTACGCCAGCGTGGGCCCCGGCTCGTTCTACCACCTGCTGGGCGAGCACCTGTCCAAGGTGACCGGCATCCCCATGGTGCATGTGCCCTACAAGGGCGGCGCCCCGGCCGAGCAGGACCTGATCTCCGGCCAGGTGGACATCTTCATGTCGCCGTTTGGCACCAAGCACGTCGAGCTGCACAAGGCCGGCCGCATCAAGGTGCTGGCGCTGCTGAACCCCACGCGCATCGACACCGCCAAGGACTTCCCCGCCATCAGCGAGAGCAAGGCCCTCAAGGACTTCACCTTCAACATCTGGACCGGCTACTTCGTCAAGCGCGACACGCCTGAAGCCGTGGTGGCCACGCTGCACAAGGCCATTGCCGGCACGCTGACCGACCCCACCGTGCGCGCCAACCTGGAAGCCGCCAGCCTGACGGCCCCGCCCAGCCTGTCGATTGCCGACGCCGCCAAGGCCTACACCGACGGCATCGCGCAGTTCCGCGCCATCGCCAAGTCCATCAACCTGCAGGCGCAATAAGCCATGGGCAGCGGCATTGACCAGGCGCTGCTTGCGCAGGCCGACACCTTTGTGGCGCTGCGGCGCGACCTGCACCGCCACCCCGAGCTGGGCTTTCAGGAAGTGCGCACCAGCGCCCTGGTGGCTGAAAAGCTGGCCGAGTGGGGCTACGAAGTCACGCGCGGCCTGGGGGGCACGGGCGTGGTGGGCCAGCTGCGCCGGGGCACCGGCCAGCGCCGCCTGGGCCTGCGCGCCGACATGGACGCGCTGCCCATCACCGAAGCCACGGGCCTGCCCCACGCCAGCTGCCACCACGGCCTGATGCACGCCTGCGGCCACGACGGCCACACCGCCATGCTGCTGGCGGCGGCGCACCACCTGGCAAAGCACGGTCAGTTCAGCGGCACGCTCAACCTCATCTTCCAGCCGGCCGAAGAAGGCCTGGGCGGCGCCCGCAAGATGATGGACGACGGGCTGTTCACGCGGTTTCCGTGCGACGCCATCTTTGCCATGCACAACATGCCCGGCCACCCGCCGGGGCACCTGCTGTTTCGCACCGGGGCCTTCATGGCGTCGAGCGAGAACATCACCATCACGCTGCACGGCGTGGGCGGCCACGGCGCCATGCCCCACCATGCGGCCGACCCGGTGGTGGCGGGCGCGGCCATCGTGCTGGGGCTGCAGAGCATCGTGGCGCGCAACGTGCCGCCGCTGCAGATGGCGGTGATCACCGTGGGCGCGTTCCAGGCGGGCGATGCCAACAACGTGATCCCGCAGACGGCCACCCTGAAGCTGAGCGTGCGCTCGCTGGACCGCAGCGTGCGCGAGCTGCTCAACCGCCGCATCCGCGAGCTGGTGGAGGCGCAGGCGCACAGCTACGGCGTGCGCGCCGAGGTGGACTTCCGCGGCGGCTACCCGGTGCTGGTCAACACCCCGAATGAGACCGAGTTTGCGCGCCAGGTGGGCCGCGAACTGGTGGGCGATGCCAAGGTGACCGAGCAGGCCGAGCCCCTGACTGGCAGCGAAGACTTTGCCTTCATGCTGGAAGACGTGCCCGGCAGCTACCTGCTGATCGGCAATGGCGACGACGCCACGGGTGGCCACGGCGCGTGCATGGTGCACAACCCGAACTACGATTTTGAAGACCGCAACATCGCGGTGGGCGGCGCGTACTGGGTGCGGCTGGCGGAGCGGTTTCTGGTGGACGCAACCGCCTGAGCATGGCCCCTGCGGCTTGCACCGCAGGACCGGTCACCCGCACGTTTACGCCGGCACAAACTGCCCATGCAGCCCCAGCGGCAAACCATAGGGCAGCGTGACACTGGCGAGCGGCCCGGCGTTCACGGCCTGGGCGTCAAACACCGACAGCGTGGTGCGTTCGCTGGGCCAGTGGTAGGCGGTGCCCAGCACCCAGCCCCGGCCCTCGGCGGCGCCGGGGCTGGCGGGCACATAGACATGCTCCTCCGCGATCCAGCCTGCGCCGTACCGGTGGCGCTGCGGTGTCTGATCGCCCCGCAGCGTGAGCACGGTGTCAAAGCCCTGCACCTGCGCATCCATGCCGGCGCTGCGCTCCAGCAAGGTCGTGAAGCGCGTGGGCAGTCCGTTGCGCGCGGGGTGGATGCGTGGAAACTCCACATGGGCCAGCCCCGGATACGCAAGGCGCGCCTGGCCGGTGGCGGGCGTGAGCGTGATGTGTGCCCAGCGGGTCGCAGGCGCGGCCGGGGTGCTGCGCGGGCCATCCACCTTCAGGTGGCGCAGCGCGTGCAGGATGTCGGGCTGCGCCACAAACCGCACCTGCACCGTGCCGCCCTCTTCCCAGGCATTGGCCAGGTGGAACAGACCCGTGGCGGGCAGCTCAAAGCGCTGGACCTTGAAGTCCGCCTTGTCCACCAGCAGCACCACCAGCGGCGCCTGGTCGTTCCACTGGTAGTGCGGCAGGGGGCTGCCCATGCCGGGCTGTCCGTGAAATTGCAGCGGCATGAGCAAGAACACCAGATGCCGATCGGTGATGGCGAAGTCATGCACCATGTCGGCCTGCGCGGTGGTCAGGACATGCTGGCGGCGCAACTGGCCTGTCGGTGCAATGTCGTACACCAGCAGCTTGCCGGAGCCGGGCACATAGCCAAAATTCCACACCGAGCCATCTGGCGCCACGCGGGGGTGGGCTGAAAACGGCGCGCCCCGGGTCTCGGGCGACCAGGCCTTGAACCCCTGGGCCTGCAGCGTGACAGGGTCCACCGCCAGTGCAGATCCCGCCTCCCACAGCGCAAAAAGCTCCTTGCGCGCGGGCAGGGCCAGCAGGTTGATGTTGGCGGGGTTGAGGTCGTCGGGCCCGCTGAGCGGAGGCGCGTGGGGCAGCGTGGTGGCAAAGCCCGAGTACAACAGGCGGCCCGCGGCCTCTTCGGCCGTGAGCTTGGGGGTGGCCAGCAGCGCGCCCCGGTGGGATACGCGGGGTGGCGCTTGCGTGGAGGCCTGGCCCTGCTCGAACCGGAACGCCTGCAGCATGCCGTCGCCGTCAAACCAGTGGTCCATGGCCACGCCACCCAGTTCGCGCCGGGCGGGGCCGACACGGTACAGCGTGCCCTGCAGCGCCTCGGGCCAGCGCCCCTGCACCGGCAGCGGGCCGCTGGCCAGAGGCGCCTTCAAGGGGCCGTTGTAGGGGGTGTAGCTGCTGCGCCAGGCGTCGGGTGCCTCGGCACTGTGGCCCAGCACAGGCAACAGGCTCGCGCCCAGGGCCGCCAGAACGGCGCGGCGCGGTAGATGGGTGTGGGTCATCGCGGGCTCCTGGCGAGGTTTACTTGAGTTCGATGACCTGGGGCGGGGCATCGGCACCCACGCGAAAGGCGGCGTCGGCGAACGGTGGCGGCCCCAGCGCGCTGCGCGCGTTGCGGCTGAATCCGTACAGCTCGGTCGGCACGCCAAACACATTGGCGTCGAGCTTCATGTTGCTGTTTTCGTCCAGAAACACCGAAACGGCGTAGTCGCCTTCAGGCAACCCGACAAACTGCACCACGGCCATGCCATCACCCGGCTGGGCCGTGGCCACCTGCAGCGGCTTGCCACGCGGAAAGCCCTCGCTCCGATCAAACAGTGCGGCCAGCACGGCGCCTTGTTTTTGTGCAGGCACGGTGACTTCGATGCGCAGGTCGGCAGCGTGTGCGGTCAGGGCAGCAAGGGCGGCCAGGGAGAGAAACAGTTCTTTCATGCGGGGGGCTTTCGGTGGATGGTCGGGCTGGGCCACGCCCAGGTCGACACGCACTGTGCCCAGCCCGCCCCTGAACCGCGAGACGTTTGCGACGAAATGCAGGAAACACAACGCGACCTGCAGCACGGAGGCGCCAGGTACGCCGGCCTGCCCAGGGCGCGCGCCCGGTTCGAAGGCAGTGAAAAAACCAGCGTTATGGCCGCCAGCGCTTGATAGGCAAGCCTCTAAACTATCAAATTGATAGCATTCAGGTCAGCAGGGCCACGGCTGCTGAAAAGCTCAAAAAAGCCAGCGCCGTAGACACCAAGATGATGCGGGCCACGCGGCCGTTGTTGGCTCCAAACTTTTCAGCCAGCAGCGACACATTGCTGGCGCTGGGCAGGGCCGCCAGCAGCACCAGCACGGTGAAGGCAAACGGGTCCAGCGGCACACCCAGGGCCATGGCGGCCGTGCCCGCGCACCACACCAGCAGCGGGTGCATGAGCAGCTTGGCCAGCGCCACAGGCACGTAATCGCGCGCCAGCACACGCTCGTGCTGGTTCATCTGCGAGCGGGCCAGCACCGCGCCAATGGTGAACAGCGCCACGGGCGATGCCGCATCGGCCAGCATGGCCACGGTGCGGTCCACCGGCCCGGGCAGGGTGAACTGCGCGGCCGAGGCCACGGCGCCGAGCGCAATCGACCACGGCATGGGGTTGGTAGCGACGCCCTTCAGGGCACTGCGCAGCGCGACACCCAGGCCGTGCGTGCCCGCGCCGTCCATGCGCGACAGCGCTATGCACACCGAGCTGGTGATGACCATGTCGATCAGGATGGTGAGAATGGCCGGGCCTGCCGCCTGCGCACCCAGCAGCGCCACCAGCAGCGGCACGCCCATGAAGCCGGTGTTGGGAAACGCCGCCACCAGCGCACCAAACGCGGCGTCATTCCAGCCGATGCGCGCATTGCGCGTCAGCGCTACTGTGGCCCCCACCATGACGGCAGCGCACAGCAGGTACACGCCCGCCACGGCTGGGTCGAGCAGCTGTGCGATGGGCGTGCTGGCGCCAAAGCGGTACAGCATGCACGGCAGCGCAAAGTACAGCACGAAAGCATTGAGCCCCGGGATGGCCGGCTGCGGCAGCACGCCGCTGCGCGCAGCCAGGTAGCCGCACAGCACCAGCGCAAAAAAGGGAAAGGTGATCAGGAGGACGGAGAGCACGGCGGCTATTGTCCGTGGTGCGCCAGGGTGGTGCCGTCACGCGCGGTCACGGCGTCAGCGCAAAGGCAGGCGGGCGGCGTCGCATCTGGCGAACGCGCCCCAGGGACTCTGCATAAATCAAGCGGTAAGTGTGCGCTGCGGATCGGCATGGGCAACAAGGCGCAAAACGCAGCCATAGCTGTCACCATGGCGAGCTTTTGCAACGCGGCAGACCGCCCGAGGCCGCAGACGGGCACGGCGCACTGATTCGTGCAGAGGGTCCCCAGATCGGGCTCCGCAGCAAAAGCAGTTACTGCTTGCGCTGGATAAAGAGGTTGCGCTTCGCGTCCTCGGGGTAGGCAAAGGTGATGGCGCCGTTCTTGACCGTGCCGATGACCAGCATGTTGCGCGTGATGGCGTCCTTGTCCTGCACGCTGAACGGTTTTTCGTAGGTGGAGACCACCCCGTAGTACGTCCTCATCTTGCCTTCCAGCGATTCCTTGATGGCCTTGCCGCCCAGGTTGCCATCGCGGATGCCCAGGAACGAGTACATGAGCAGGTAAGAGGCGTCGTACGCGTTGGCAGCGGCCATCGGCACCGCCAGCTTGCGCTGGTATTTGCGGCTGTAGTTGGCCAGAAAGGCCGCGCGCCGCTCGTTGCTGGGTTCGGCAATGAAGGTCTGCACCATCAGGGCGCCCTCCGCTGCGTCCTTGGCGCCTTCCAGGAAAAACGGGAACGACAGGGGCCAGGCGCCCACTTGCGGCACCTTCCAGTTGAGGGCTTTCTTGCCGTTGGCAATCACGGCGTTTTCGGGACCCACCGTGTAGCTGTAGATCACGTTGGCACCGGCGTTGCGGGCAGCGGTCAGCTCGCTCGTCAGGTCCTTGACGCCCAGGGCGAAGCGCGACACATGCACTGGCTTGATGTTCTTGGCTGCCAGGGCGGCGACCACGTCGTTGAAGCCCCCTTCCCCATAGCCGGTGGTATCGGCAAAGATGGCGACCTTGTCCCAGCCGCGCTTGAGGATGTCATCGACCATGAACGGCGCCTGCAGTGCATCGCGCGCCTGGACGCGGAAGATGTAGCTCTCGGGTGCCGGGTACTTGGCGGTAACCGCCGTGCCCGACGAGCACGGCACGATCAGCGGAACCTGGGCCTGCTGGAACAGGTCGATGGACTTCATGGCCACGCCGGTGTTGCAAAAACCGAGGGCAGCGACGACCTGTTCAGCCAGCAGCTCCTGGCTGGCCTTGCGCCCCTGGTCAGGGTCGCCCTTGTCATCCTTGATGACCAGCTGCAAGGGGCGGCCAAGGTAGCCCCCCACGGCATTGATCTCATCGACGGCCAGCTGGATCCCGTTGAGCATGGGAACGCCGAAATCCGCCGATGGCCCGGTGAAGGGTCCCACCACGCCGATCCGAACGGGCGCCGTGGAGCCCAGCTGCGCCTGCGCCGGCAGGCACACCAGGGCAGCGCCTGCAGCGGCCAGTGCGGCCAGCATGCGCCGCGCACGGGGCTTACCGGCCGCGGCGGGCGAGGGCTCAGCGGTGGTGACGAGAGGGGAAATTTTCGGCATTGTCATTGGGAAACCTGTCGATGGGTTGCGCTTGGGGAAGATCAACGCAGGAGGTTCCGAGAAGTATCAAAGTGTGACCTCCAACCCCCTAGGGGGATTTCCCGAACGCTCGGCCGGGCCCGGGGGCGCCGTCAGTCGCGCGTCAGCCACCCCCTCGGGCCTTCACCGCGTTGCACCGCCCGGTATCATTCGCCGCCCGACCGGCCGCCGCCTCCCGCATCCGCGGCTGTCGCCGGGCCTGCCCAGCAACGTGCCCCCTCTGGGCCCTTTCCCATTGCCCACCCGCCCCATGTCCACCGGTCTCAATCTTGCCCAGCTCCAGGCTGTCCACTACACCGACGGGGCCTGCCTGGTGCTGGCCGGGGCGGGCTCGGGCAAGACGCGCGTCATCACCCAGAAGATCGCGCACATGATCGAAAAGGGCATGGAGCCCAGGCGCATTGCGGCCATCACCTTCACCAACAAGGCTGCGGCCGAGATGCGCGAGCGCGCCAAGGGCCTGATCGGCCGGCGCGCCAAGGACGTACTGGTGTGCACCTTCCACGCGCTGGGCGTGCGCATGGTGCGCGAAGACGGCGCGGTGCTGGGCCTCAAGCCGCAGTTCAGCATCATGGATGCCGACGACGTGACCGGCATCCTGAAGGAAGCCGCGGGCGGCACCACCGACCTGGCCACGGCCCGCCAGTGGCAGTGGACCATCAGCAAGTGGAAAAACATGGGCCTGAACGCCGAACAGGCCCTGGCCCAGGCCGCCGACGACCACGAGCGCAGCATTGCCGTGCTGATGGCGCGCTACGAAGAGCGCCTGAGCGCCTACCAGAGCGTGGACTTTGACGACCTGATCGGCATGCCACTGCGTCTGCTGCGCGACTTCCCCGAGGTGCGCGCCAAGTGGCAGGCCGCCCTGAGCCATGTGCTGGTGGACGAGTACCAGGACACCAACGCCACGCAGTACGAGCTGCTCAAGCTGCTGGTGGGGGCTGATGGCCACTTCACGGCCGTGGGCGACGACGACCAGTCCATCTACGGCTGGCGCGGTGCCACGCTCGACAACCTGAAAAAGCTGCCCATCGATTTCCCGCACCTCAAGGTCATCAAGCTGGAGCAGAACTACCGCTCCACCAGCGCCATCCTGCGCGCGGCCAACAACGTGATCGGGCCCAACCCCAAGCTGTTTCCCAAAACCCTCTTCAGCGAACTGGGCGAGGGCGAGCCCGTGCGCGTGGTCGATGCCGACACCGAAGAGCACGAGGCCGAGCGCGCCGTGGCACGCATCCAGAGCCTGCGCGCGGCAGCCAACCCGCCGCCGGACTGGAAGAGCTTTGCCATCCTGTACCGCGCCAACCACCAGGCCAAGCCGTTCGAGAAAGCCCTGCGCAAGGCGAACATTCCGTACAAGGTTTCGGGCGGCACCAGCTTTTTTGACCGCGCCGAAATCAAGGACCTGTGCGCCTGGTTCCGCCTGTGGATCAACAACGACGACGATCCGGCGTTTTTGCGCTGCATCACCAGCCCCAAGCGCGGCATCGGCCACACCACGCTGGCGGCACTGGGTGCGTTTGCCACCCAGCACAAGCAAAGCATGTTCGGCGCGCTGTTCAACGGCATGCTGCCCGCGGCCGTGCCCAAGCGCGCGCTCGACGGCCTGCACGAGTTTGGCCGCTACATCAACGACCTGGAACACCGCGCCCGCCACACGCATGGCGCGGAAGACGCACGCGCCTTCCTGGCCGACTGGCTCAAGGAGATCGGCTACGAGCAGCACCTGTACGACGGCGAAGACAGCGAAAAGGTGGCGGCCGCCCGCTGGACCAACGTGCTGGAGTTCTGCGACTGGATGGCCCAGCGCGCGGGCGGGCAGATCGACGACACCGCAGGCGCCGTGGTGGCCAAGGAAACCAAGAGCCTGCTGGAGGTCTCGCAGACCATTGCGCTGCTCTCGACCATCAGCGAGCGCGAGCAAGAGCAGGACATGGTGACGCTTTCGACCCTGCACGCCAGCAAGGGGCTGGAGTGGCCGCACGTCATCCTGGTGGGCGTGACCGAGGGCATGCTACCCTTCAAGCTCGACGACGACGAAGGCCGCCAGCAAAAGGTGAGCGACGACACCGCGCAGCGCCTGCAGGAAGAACGCCGCCTGATGTACGTGGGCATCACCCGCGCCCAGCGCACCCTGGCCGTGAGCTGGACCAAAAAGCGCAAGAAGGGCCGCGAGATGGTGGCCGCCCAGCCCAGCCGTTTCATCGCCGAGATGGGCCTGGACAAAACCACCGCCCGCGAAGCCCCGCGCGAAAAGCTCAAGGCGCTGCGGGCCGAGTTTGCGGCCAAGGCGCAGGCCAGCGCGGCAGCGGCCAGCGCCGCGCCACAGGCATGAGGAGCCCCGCCATGCGCCCCACACCCCTCCCGGCTCGGCTCACCACGGCCGTCGCTGTTCTTTTGATAGCAATCAGCGCTTATCCTACAAGCGCCAAAGCCCAAAAACAGCCAGAATCGGCCGTCGCCTGCCCGGCAGCGGCCGATATGGGCCACCTGCATCTGCAGGGCCGCTGGGTGGCCACGCTGCAGGCCCCGCCCGCCGCCGCCGATGGCGCCACCGCACCACCGGCCCCAGCCACCGCCATCCTGCAACTGGGCCCGCATCCCGAGCTGGCACACAGCGTGCGTGGTACCGTGCGACGCGGCAACGCCACGGCGCTGGTCAGCGGCGACGTGGATGAGGGCGACCTCACTTTGGAAGAATCAGTCAACGGCACCAACATCAGCGCAACCTGGACAGGCCAGGTTGTGGATGGCAGTTGCGGCAAGGAAATACGCGGAACATGGAACAACGCCAACCCCACCCCCTCAGCCCCTTCGGCTCCGTTCGTGCTGCGCAAGCAGCCGGGCTGGCAATGACCCGACCACGCAGCAGTGCCCCGGGCGCTGCGCTCCCAACCCTTGCAGCCTTGCCCTTGGCCCTGGGGCGCACGGCATCGCTGGTGCTGGCGGTGCTGGCACCGGCAGGTGCCGCGCTGGCGCAGGCACCGGCGGCCCCGGCTCCGGCCAGCGGTGCCACCAGTGCCCTGAGCCGCTGCACGGCCCTGAGCACCGACAACCAGGCCCGCCTGGCGTGCTTTGACCAGTGGGCGGCCGAACAAAAATGGCAGGCGCCCGAAGCCTCGGCGTCTGCAGCCGGTGGCGCTGCGGCCAGCGACAGCCCCAGCATGCCCGCACCGGTCGACAGCACGCTGCCCGCCACCCGCATCATTGACGTGGCCCGCACCGAAGGCTGCCGCGATCCGCAGTACAGCGACCTCTCGCGCTTCTGGGAGCTGGAGTCGGGCAGCGACTGCGGCACCTTCAGCTTCCGCGGCTACCGGCCCATCACCGTGTCGGTGGTGGCATCCGACTCGGTCAACCGCCAGCCCACATCGCCAGGGCCCAACAATTCGGCCACCACCAGCACCAACTACCGCACGACCGAAAACCGCATCCAGCTGTCGGTGCGCACCAAGGTGGCCCAGGGCCTGCTCACGCAGGGGCACCCTACGCTGAAGGATTCGGTGTGGTTTGGCTACTCGCAGCAGTCGTACTGGCAGCTGTTCACACCGCAGATCTCGCGCCCCTTCCGCGCCACCGACCACGAACCCGAGGTGATGTATGTGTACCCCACCACGGCCGAATTGCCGTTTGGCTGGAAGTGGCGCTACAGCGGCATCGGGCTGGTGCACCAGTCCAACGGCCAGAGCGAGCCGCTGTCGCGCAGCTGGAACCGCGCCTACCTGATGACCGGCATGGAGCTGGACAGCCGCTGGGTGGTGAACGCCCGGCTGTGGAAGCGCATCAGCGAAAGCGCCGACAGCGACGACAACCCCGGCATCAGCGACTACGTGGGCCGCGGCGAGCTGTCGGTGTTCTGGAACGTGAACAAGGAAAACACCGTGGGCGCCACGCTGCGCAGTTCCCTGTCGAGCAGCGACCGCGGATCGGTGCGGCTGGAGTGGATGCAGACCCTGGGCAGCGGCCTGTGGGGCAGCAAGAGCAACCTGCGCCTGCACACCGCCCTGTTCAGCGGCTATGGCGACAGCATGATCGACTACAACCGCAAGCGCACCGTGTTCAGCGTGGGGCTGAGCCTGGTGGACTTCTAGAAGCACAGAGAACACCCCCCTGAGGCGCTGCGCGCCTTCCCCCTGCTCTTACATCGCTGCGCGATGTGGGCAGGGGGACGCAGCCATCGCTGCGGGGCGGCCCTTGCTTGGCTGCCCTCGCTGGAGCATGCCAGTTGCAAAGGCCTCGCGCAAAGCGGGGCAAAGAAGGAAGGGTCCCCGGCCCGACGCCTTCACAACTTGTTACGACATCATCCTCAAGTTGCGGTCATCCGTGCCGACGGGCCACGACAATGTCACGCGCGCCGAGCCCTGCATGGCCTTGCGCGAAAGGCGCCGGATAAGAGCCCCTTTCGCACCGTTTTACCTGCCATTGCCCCGCCGTGCGACCTCGACAATGCCGACAAAGAGGAACATCCCATGGACATGCAATACCAGCTCAAGGCAGGCAGCTACTACCTGTATGACATGCGCGAAGCGCCCAGCGCCGTGACGGGCGAGCGCCGGTTCAAGCTCAAGACCGACACCGTGGCCATTGCCTTTGATGCGTACACGGGCGAATTGCACCAGCACGGCAGCCCTGCCCGCATCCAGTCGTGGGCCAACAACACACGCCGCCGCCTGCGCGCCGCCGGCGCCCAGGACGTGGCCAACGACATCGTCGTCGTGTCGGGCCCGTTGCCGGTGGATGAACTCAACAAATGCCTGTGGGTGCGCGGCTACGTGCGCCGCATGTTCTCGCGCCTGGCCACGCTGCCGCACGGCAAGTTCCAAAAGCCTGCAGAGCCGTTTCGCAAGGCGGCCTGAGGGGCAGCCACTGCGCAGCGCGGCGGCACCTGCGTTACTGGTACTTCGCTGCCGTGATGAACTCGCCAAACGTCTCGCACCAGACGATCACGGCCGCATATTTCGCCGGGTCCACGCCCAAAGGCAGCGTCACCACAAAATTCTCGAACGTCTTCACGTCACCCACCCGCAGCATGCTGGGCTTGAGCCGCTGAAATTCAGCCTCGGTCTCCACAAACGTGGGTGACAGGTAGAGCTTGTAATCCGGCCCCGGCGCAACCCGGCCCAACAGTGAAACGGTGGTCGCCGTCACGGTGACAGCACCCTCGCCCCAGTGCAGGGCATCGCTGTCCTTCAGATCCCGCCTGAACTCGCCTTTGAAAAGCGCCTGCGCCGACGCCGCCTGCACCTGCTCCGCCGTGGGCGCATCGGGCGCAATGAGAATGGGCAACGCATAGATGCCGCCCGCAAAGCCTGCAACGGCCATGGCAGCATGCGAGAGAGTGAGCAAAACGGTTCTGCGTGTGTTCATGGGCGGTGGCCAAGGTCATCGGTTGGAATGCTGCAGCGGGCCACGCGGCCCCGTGGGTGACGCCGCACCGCTGAGCGGCGTCGGCGCAAAGGAAAAATGGTCAGGCACCACTGCGTCCACGGCGCAGTGCAAGCGCCAAGCCGACGACGATCACGAGCGGGCCGCCGACCACGAACACAAGATTCATCATGCGGTCGATGCCGGCCGATGCCCCCCAGGCACGAATTCCAACAACCAGCAGCCACGCGCCCCAACCGGCAAGCAGTATGCCCGCCAGCCACCGCACCCAGCCGCCCGCGCGCACCGCCCTGGAGCCATCGGGGATGGGAGCGGTAGTGTCGCCCGGCGCGCCGCGCAGCAGCGCCCAGCACCCTGCTGCGCTCAGCGCGAACATGAGGCCCATGGCGCTCCCTTGCGTCCATTGCGCCGCACCGATCGACGGGCGGTAAGGCTTGAAGGGGCCGAGGATGTGCATCACCAGCCCCACCGTGGCGATCACGAGAAACACCCCCAGCCCTTCCATCCACAGCCCGGAAGAGGCCATGCTGCGCCCGCGCGCAGGCAGCGGTTGGGGTGCAGGGGACCGCGCCCAAAAGGACCAGGCGAACGCGGCGCAGGGCACCAGCCAGCAGAGATAAAGGGCGAGGTAGCCCAAACTCAGAGGTGGACGGAAGGCGAGCACCAGGTGCATCCCCGCGCCGAGGGCCAGGAGCAGTGCGAATGTGGTTCTGGGGCGCATGGGTGGGGCGGTATGTGGCTTAACCAATTAAGGTAATCGGCAGCTGAAAGCTATCCGCTTGAGCGCCGGGCTAGAAAAATAATTCGATCCCAACCCCTTTGCTTTACCGAACCTAGTCCCCTTTATTTTTTTCGATTGATTGACCAACCATTTACCACATTCAGACACTCCACGCCCTGGGTCACTCCAATGGTTGGGGAACTAAACTGCACAACCGCCTCTCGCCCTGGTTCAATAAAGTATTCAAGCTGCAGCACAAATGGGGATAAGCTTAATGCATCTTCGCAACGCGACGGCGCGTGTTCAATTCCTATGCTTGCGACATTAAACTGCGACGAATTAACGATGTGAATAAACAAGCCGTCTGCTGTTTTCCACCATGTTTGAGCGTCCTCTATCTTGGCAACATCACTTTTCGGAATGTGGTATTCATTTTGCCGCGGGGACTGTGCAACGCTAGCGTTGATACGACTTAACGTGCCAGCTTTAATTCGGCTCATTAATCCAGATGCACGAACCTCAAACGAAGACTTGGTTTCCTGAGCCACGACACCACCGCCTTCCACGCTTGGTTTTGGTGCCGGGTCCTTGCTTATCTCGTACTTGCGCTCCCACGGGTTGGTATCAGACTGTGGTTGAGTAATTACTCCATTTTCAAAATTAGGGTAATCATTGAATGATTGTTGAGATGCTCTCTTTTTATAGTCTTGATATTGTGGCAAAGCAACAGCAGCAATGATGCCAATGAGAAATATCACAAGGGTAGCTTTTCCAACCCATTTTGGAATTGAAAGAGGTGATGCATTTTCGTCTTTTCGCAGCTTGTGCTTTGCCCGACTTACGCCAACACCTGCACCAAAAAGAGCCCACCAAAAGCCCTTGCCAATGATTGGCAATAAGCTATTTTCGTCACCCCATTTCATCCATGTAATTAAAATCGTTCCAAGAAGGCTCCCCCCAAACCACGCAACCAAAAATGCTAAAGCAAAACCGACAATCGCCCTCCAAAGGTGTAGGCCGGTGGATGTAATTCCATATGCAATTCCATATGCAATACCGAAAATCAATAAATACGTGAGCATAGCTCTCCCTCAATAGAAATTAATTTTTAGACGACCAGCGCCTTGGCCACCAAACGCAGGCAACCGACCAAGCTAACTTATGGTTTATCTGACCAGACGAACGATACCCACAATCGCGGTCATTAAAAAACCGCATCACCCAAAAAAGTGTTTGAACTCAGGCCTGTCACTCAGCACACGGGATGAATGAACAGGCATCGCAAAGCCGACAAACCTGACTGGGCCTCCACGGTCCATCAAGCTGCCGGATCAAGTCTGCGAGAGGGTTCGCTATCTGCACTACAGCCTACAGACCGAAAAGGCCTACGTCTATTGGGCAAAGGCATTCCTGTTGTGGACGGCCCGAACCCAGGGCGCGTTTTGGCCCCCCGCGAAATGGGGCAAGGGGACGTCGAAGGTTTTCTGACCATGCTGGCGACCGAGAAGAAGGTAGCGCCCGCCACGCACCGGCAAGCACTGAATGCGCTGTTGTTTTTGTACCGGCAGGTGCTGGGTATGGAGCTGCCATGGCTGCAGCAGATGGGCCGCCCGCCAGAGCGCAAGCGCATTCCGGTCGTGCTGACGGTGGCGGCTGGCGGTTCGACCAGCCCCCTGGGTGCGCTGGCCCTGCCATAGCTGCCTGCCTAACTGCCTGCCTGCGGCGCGCAGACCACCGCAAGCGGTGACAGGGGCTACGACGAAGCTGTTGCCAGTGCATCCCCACCAAGTCAGGCTCGCCACGGGGCGACTTCCTGGCAAATTTTGAGCGAAATGAGCCGGTAGCCCCCGCAGATTCATCCCTGATTGCTATTTAGTTGATAGCACATCAGCATCTCACAACACCTCACAGCGCCAGCACCACCCGCCCCCCCGCTGCCCGTGAGCAGCAAGCCAGCATGCGCTTGCCAGCCGCGCGCTCGCTGTGGGTCAGCACCTTGTCGCGGTGGTCGATGGCACCGTCCAGCACGGCCACTTCGCAGGTGCCGCACAGGCCTTCGTTGCAGTCGCAGGGCACGTCCACCCCGGCGGCTTGCAGGGCTTGCAGCAGGGTGCGGTCGGGCGGCACATGCACCTGCAGGTTGGAGTCGCGCAGTTCGGCCACAAAGGCGTGTTCTTTGGCCGGGTCCAGCGCGGCGCCTTCGCCGCTGAAGTGTTCGTAGTGCAGCACGCCTTCGGGCCAGGTGGTGGCCAGGGATTCCAGCTCGTCGATGAGGCGGTTGGGCCCGCAGGCATACACGCGGTCTTGCGGGGTGATGCCGGCCAGCACGGCGGGCAAGTCCAGGCGCTGGCCTTCGGCCTTCACGTAAAGCCGCAGGTGGGCGGCGTGGTCTTGCTGCAGGCGCGCCAGCAGCGCCATTTGCGCGCGGGCACGGCCTGCGTAGTGCAGGGTGTAGGGTTTGCCCAGGGCCTTCAGGCGGTCGGCCATTGCCAGCATGGGGGTGATGCCGATGCCCGCGGCAATCAGCACGTAGCGCTGGGCGGTTTCATCCAGGCGGAACATGTTCTTGGGGCCGGCCAGTTGCAGCGTGCTGCCCACGGGCAGTGCATCGCAGAAGTGGCGCGAGCCGCCGCGGCCTGCTGACTCGCGCTGCACCACCACCTGCAGGGTGTGGCGGTCCTCCGGGCGGCCGCACAGCGAGTATTTGCGGCGGTAGCCGCCTGCGACCAGGTCCACATGGGCACCGGCAGACCACGCGGGCAGCGGGGCACCGTCGGTGCTGGCAAACACCAGGCGCCACTGGCCATCGCCCTCGGGTTCGCGGGCCTGCAGCACCACGGTGCGGGTGATGCCGTCCTTGGCGGGCGGGCCGATGGTGAAAGTGGCGGGCACGGCGGCAGGCGGTGTGGATGCCAGGCGCTCGGGGTTGCGCGCCGGGTCCCACTCTACCCACAGCTCGGACGGGCCGCGGAACGAGGTGTTGGACAGGTAGTCGATGTGCTGCCCTTCCACCAGGCGCATGTGCGGCAGGCGGCGCACAAATTCTTCGATGAACACGCGCATCTGCAGGCGGCCGATGTTCTTGCCCATGCACTGGTGCGCACCGTAGCCAAAGGTCATGTGCTCTACCGCGCTTTCGCGGTACACGTCGACCTCGTCGGGGTTCTCGAAGTGGCGCGGGTCGAAGTTGGCCGAGGCCTGCACCAGCAGCAGCTTGCTGCCCTTGGGCAGGTGGATGCCGCCCACCACCGCATCGGCCGTGGCCACACGCCTCCACGCAATGATGGAGCCGGCCACGCGCAGGCACTCTTCCACCGCGTTGGGAATGAGCGCGGGGTTGGCGCAGATGTCGTTCCACGCCTTGCGGTGCGACAGCAGCGTGAGGAAGGCGTTGGCCGTGGCGTTGGAGGTGGTTTCGTGCGCGGCGGCCAGGATGGCCATCATCATCGAGCGCAAGTACGACTCGGGCACCACGTCGGGGTGGGCGATGTGCTGGCGGATGGTTTCGTACATCCAGCCTTCGCCGTCGGGCTGGGCGCGCATGGTGTCCAGAATGCGCTGCGCGGTCTGCCAGAAGCGACCGACGTTGTGCGCGATTTCCACTTGCTCCTCTGGCGTGGGGCGGCCCCAGGTGTTCAGGGTGTGGGCCACCGCAAACTGGCGCAGCTGCTCGGCGCCTTCGTCGGGCACGCCCAAGAATTTCAGCGCAATCGTCAACGGGATCTCGTAGAACATCTCGGCCACCAGGTCGGCCCGGCCCTTGTCCACAAAGCGGTCCATGGTCTGGCGCGCGAGCTGGCGCACCATGGGTTCGAGGGTGATGAGCCGCTCGGGCAGAAACGCGTCCATCAGCAGGCGGCGGCGGGCCATGTGGTCGGGCTCGTCCTCATTGACCATGGTGCGGTTCATGGCAAAGCCATAGCCCTGCAGGATCTGCAACACCTCGGGCGAGGCGGGGGTGATCTTCTCCAGCGCAACCGAGGGCGAGAACAGGAGGTTGTCGCGGAACACCGCCTTCACGTCCTCGTACCGCGTGACCACCCAGTAGCCCAGCTCGGGGCTCCAGAACACGGGTTCTTCCTCGCGCGCCCAGCGCAGGTAGTCGCCGGGGGCCTGCATGTAGGCCGGCTCGAAGGGGTTGAAGGCCGCGGCGCGGGCGCTGATGGGGCAACCGTTGGGCGCCAGGGCGGCGGCACTGGCCAGGGCCTGGTGGTCGACCGGGCAGCGGTCGGAGGGCTTGGAGGGTGTGGAAAGCGGAGGCAAGGACATGGCACAACTCGGAGGTATTTTGCGCAATGCTATTACGCATTGCGTAATTATCCAAACACAGGTCAAGCCACGGCCCATGCGCCGGGCCCGGTTGTCAGGGCTGTGGCGGCTGGCCGGGGGCCGAGTAACCCATGGCCACGCTGATCGCCTGGGCCTCCTGCACCACGCTCGGGCCCACCCGGCCATCGGGCCGCGCGTCAAAGCCGGTGCTGGCTCCGAGCGAAGTGAGCACTGCCGCCACATGGCCCCGCGCGTCGTAAATGGGCGCTGCAATGGCGCTGATGCCCGCCAGCAGGGTGTCTTGCACGGTGGCGCAGCCCTGGGCGCGCACCTGCTGGCACAGGGCGTCCAGCGGATCGGTGCCGCCCAGCAGGGCGCGCTGCTCGGGCGGGGCGGCGGCCAGTTCGGCCTCGGCGCGGGTGCGCAGGTCGGCATCCTGCGAAAACGCCAGAAACGCCTGCCCGCTGGCAGACCACACCACCGGCAACACCGAGCCGGGCCGGATGTTGACGGTGACCGGCAGCGAGGGCTCTTCCATGCGCATCACCGTGGGGCCCATGTTGCCCATCACGGCGATGAAGCAGGTGACCTGCAGCGATTCGCGCAGGCGCAGCAAGGCGGCCTCGCCCATGCGCACCGGGTCGCACTGGCGCAGTGCGGCCAGGCCAATGCGTACCGCCTCGGGCCCCAGGTGGTAGTGCTGGGTGGCGGGGTGCTGGGCCACCAGGCCCTCGCTGGTCAGGCTGCTGAGGTAGCGGTGCACCTTGGCGGCGCTCTCGCCACACTCGGCCGCAATGGCGGTCAGGCTGGCCGCACCGCCCAGGCGGGCCAGGGCCTTGAGGATGGTCATGCCGGTTTCGGCCGACTGCACGCGCTGGCGGCGTTTGGTGGAGGAGTCGGTCGAGGGGTCGGCGGGGGTAGAGATAGGCATGCGGAGGAGTCCGTAAGGGCAATCGCGGAGAAACTCATTACGCATTGCGTAATATCATTGCCAAATCTTAAATCGTTTGACCTATTTCAGGAGACACCATGCTCAATCGTCGTTGCGCCACCGGGCTGATCGCGGCCCTGGCCGTTCTGGCGGGCCCCTCTGTGGCGTTTGCCCAGAGCTACCCGGCCAAGCCCATCCGCTGGGTGGTGCCCTACCCTGCGGGCGGCGGCTCGGACTTTCTGGCGCGCACCATCGGCCAGCAGTTGTCCACCCAGATCAGCCAGACCGTGACGGTGGAAAACAAGCCAGGCGCCAACACCGCCATTGCAGCGTCGGACGTGGCGCGCTCGCCCGCAGACGGCTACACCATCCTGTCGGCCGACAACGGCACCATGGTGTTCAACTCCGCGCTGTACAGCAAGCTCTCGTACAACCCTGAAAAAGACCTGGTGCCCGTCACGCTCATGGGGCGCTTCCCCATGATCCTGGTGGTGGGCCCCAACTCCGACGTGCGCGACGCCAAGGACTTTGTGGCCAAGGCCAAGGCGGCGCCCGGCAAGTTCAGCTACGGCTCGGCCGGTGCGGGCAGCCCGCACCACCTGGCGATGGAGCTGCTCAAGGTCAACAGCAGCCTGCACATGGTGCATATCCCCTACCGCGGCGCAGCGCCCGCGCTCACCGACCTGGCCGGCGGCCAGGTCAACGCGATGATGGTGGACCTGGCCGCAGGCGCCGGTTTCATCAAGGGTGGCAAGGTGCGCCCGCTGGCCGTGGCCCACGCCACCCGCCTGCCCCAGCTGCCCGATGTGCCCACGTTTGCCGAACTCGGCTTCAAGGGCGTAGAGGCCTCTGCCCAAGTAGGCATCGTGGCCGCCGCAGGCACACCGCCCGACGTCGTGAACGCACTCCAAAAGCAAGTGGCTACTGCCATCAACCAGCCCGCCATCCGGCAAAAGCTGGTGGACTTTGGCATTGAGCCCGTGGCCAGCACCCCGCAGCAGTACAGCGACCTGATCCGCACCGAAGTGCAGCGCTGGCACCAACTGATCCGCGAGCAAAAAATCTCGCTGGACTGATCCGCGCTGGCCTGCCGGGCCGCGCACAAGGCAAAGCCGCCCCAAGGGGCGGCTTTTTCGTGGGCGCCGACCAGGCGCAAGGGCGGGCTCAGGCCTCCAGGTCTTCCACCGTGCCACCCTCGGTGGCAGCAAATGCTTCGCCGTGCTTGACGATGGTGACGGGCACCGGGCTGGCATGGGCCACCTCCTGCGACACGGAACCGAGCAGCGCGCTCGACAGCGCGCCCTGCCCGCGCGCCCCGATGATGACCATGTCGCAGCCGGTGCGCTCGATCATGTCCACCAGGGTGTGCGCCTCGTCGCCCACGCCCACTTCGGTTTCACAGGGCACGCCAGCAGCTTCGAGCAGCGCACGCGCGGGGGCCATCAGGTGCTCGCCGGCCTCCAGGCTGGCCGCGGCAATCAGGTCGGGGTCGCGGGCGGTGACCATTTCGTACAGCGTGGCGGGCTCCTGTACATGGCCCAGCACCACCTGCGCCTGCAGGCCATGGCGCACCAGCCACAGCGCGTGGTGCACACCATCGAGCGAGAGTTCCGAACCGTCCACGGCGATGAAGATCTTGAGCATGGTGTTCTCCTTTGGGGTGCAGGTTGCGATGACCAGATTCAGTGTAGCCACGCGGTGCCGCAGCGCCAGCCCATTCCCTTGATGCAAGTCAGGCCAGGCGCACCCCGGGCCGGGTCGGCGGTGCGTCTGGGACAATCCCGCCCATGCTTCAGTTCGACCTCCTCAAGACCGACCCCTCCAGCCACGCACGGCGCGGCACGCTCACGCTCAACCACGGCGTGGTGCAGACCCCCATCTTCATGCCCGTGGGCACCTACGGCACCGTCAAGGGCGTGATGCCGCAAAGCCTGCACGACATGGGCGCGCAGATCATTCTGGGCAATACCTTCCACCTGTGGATGCGCCCGGGCCTGGATGTGATGCAGAGCTTTGGCGGCCTGCACGGCTTTGAAAAATGGGACAAGCCCATCCTCACCGACTCGGGCGGCTTCCAGGTGTGGAGCCTGGGCGCCATGCGCAAGATCACCGAAGAAGGCGTGACCTTTGCCAGCCCCGTCAATGGCGACAAGCTCTTCATGTCGCCCGAGGTGAGCATGCAGATCCAGACCACGCTCAACTCCGACATCGTGATGCAGCTCGACGAGTGCACGCCGTACGAGACCAAGGGGCATCTGACCACCGAGGCCGAGGCGCGCAAAAGCATGGAGATGAGCCTGCGCTGGGCCAAGCGCTCGCGCGACGAGTTTCAGCGGCTGCAGAACCCCAACGCGCTCTTCGGCATCGTGCAGGGCGGCATGTTCAAGCACCTGCGCCAGGAGTCGCTGGAAGCGCTGGTGGAGATGGATTTCCCCGGCTACGCCGTGGGCGGCGTGAGCGTGGGCGAGCCCAAGGACGAGATGCTGGACATCATGGCCCACACGCCCCACCGCCTGCCCGCGCACAAGCCCCGCTACCTGATGGGCGTGGGCACGCCCGAGGATCTGGTGCAGGGCGTGGCCGATGGCGTGGACATGTTCGACTGCGTGATGCCCACGCGCAACGCGCGCAACGGTACATTGTTCACCCGCTATGGCGACCTGAAGATCCGCAACGCGCGCCACAAGGCCGACCACCAGCCCCTGGACACCAGCTGCACCTGCTACGCCTGCGCGGGCAAGGATGGAGTGGCCTGGGACGCGGGCGGGCGCGGCGGCTTCAGCCGTGCGTACCTGCACCACCTGGACCGCTGCGGCGAAATGCTGGGCCCCATGCTCACCACCGTGCACAACCTGCACTACTACCTGAACCTGATGCGCGAAGTGCGCGAGGCGCTGGACGCGGGCACGTTCAGCCAGTTCCGCGCCCAGTTCAAGGCCGACCGCGCGCGGGGCGTGTAAACCCAAGCCATACGGGCCTGCAGCGGCGCCGACCCGCAGCACCAGCCACGGGCCCACGGCGCCGGGCAGCGGCGCTGCCTTGCCGCCTGCGGGCCAGCCCCGGCCGCCCGCATGGCATGCCAAAGCTATTATTTTTATAGCATCAAGGCATTGTAAATACTGCCACCGCAGGCCTGGAGCACTCAAAAATCGCCCTTTGCCGGCGCAGCCGCACAGCAAAGGTGCCCGGTGCGCGGACACGGGCAGCGGCTCTGACGCCAGGCGCCGCAAGCCGCATGGCCGGAACACGATCCCTCACACGGCACGCGTTCCCGGCAGGGATGTCAACCCTGCCACAGAGGGGATGCCGAACCCGCTCCGGATGCCTAGAGTGCGCACCATCACCCATGCCGCACGCACCCCGCAGTGCGCGGAACTGGTGCCCATCCCTTTTGGCCTGAGGAAGTTCCGATCCCCGGGCCGTGCCCGGAGACTCCATGCACCCCCACGCTTTCAGCAGCCGTGAACCGCTGCGCAACGCCCCCGTGAGCGGACCCCTTGCACACGCAGTGCACACGGCACCTGCTTTACCCAACGGAGCCACCGCAGCCACTGCATCAACAGCACGTGGCCCTGGCAATGCTTGCGCAGGCCGCACAGGCCGGCGCTGGGCAGCGGTCGTATCGGCCGGGGTGGCCAGCGCTCTGTTGATGGCCTGCGGCGGCGGCAGTGATGCTGCGCCGCCACCACCGCCGCCTCCGCCGGAGGTGGTGGAGTACCCGGTCGGTGGCACGGTGACTGGGCTGGAAGGCACGCTGGTGCTGGCCAATGGAACGGGCAGCACGTTGACGATCACGGCCAGCGGCAGCTACGCCATACGCGTACCCCGTGGCACGTCGTACCAGATCGTCGTGCAAACCCAGCCCGCGCGACAGACGTGCACGGTAGAAAACGGCGCCGGTGTGGTGACAGCGCCGGTGACCAACATTCTGGTGACCTGCACGACCAATACCTATCCGGTCAGCGGCCACGTGACGGGACTGGCGGGCAGCGTGACGCTGCGTCTCAACAATGCGACCGATCTCACGCTGACGACCGATGGCCCGTTCCGGTTTCCGACGCCGGTGGCACAGGCGGACCGGTACGCCGTGGCGGTACACGCCCAGCCCGTGAACCAGATCTGCCAGGTGGAGGCGGGCACAGGCATCGCGCTGCCGCCGTTGCCCCTGGTGCGGGTCATCTGCAGCAGCGTGGAGGAGCCACCGCCACCGCCCCCTCCGCCGCCACCCGTGCCCCCCACTCCCACCGGGCTGGGCATCACCTATGGCACCAAGGCGCTGACCTTTGCCTGGTCTGCCGCGGCAAACGCTACCAGCTACACCGTGCTGGAAGACCCCGACGGTGCCGGCCCGCAGGCGTCCGCGTCCATTGGCTCTACGTCGGCCACCGCGCTGCCCCATGCGGTGCCAGTGCTGCTGCACACCCGGGTCAATGCAACCTATGCCGTGCAAGCCTGCAACGCCAGTGGCTGCAGCACGCCCTCGGCACCAGTGGCCGCCGACATGGTCCGCGCCATCGGGTACTTCAAGGCATCCACCGCCACGGTCGAAGGCCGCTTTGGAAATCGCGTGGCGCTGTCCGGCAACGGCACCACCCTGGCTGTGGGTGCCTACGGTGAAGCGGGCAACACGGGTGCGGTGTATGTGTTCACGCGCACCGGCGCCACCTGGTCGCAACAGGCGCGCATCGTGGCCCCCGACGGCGAAGCCAACGACTACTTCGGAAACGCCGTGGCGCTCTCGGCCGATGGATCCACGCTGGCCATTGGCGCCGACGGCCAGAGCGGCAACCAGACCGGCACCTTTGCCACCCTGCCGCCCACCAACAATCTGGCCAGCAGCGCTGGTGCGGTCTATGTGTACACCCGCTCTGCCGCCGCATGGTCGCTTCAGGCGTTCATCAAGGCCGGCAACGCCGATGCCAACGATCTGTTCGGATCGTTCGTGGCGCTCTCCAGCGATGGCAACACGCTGGCGGTGGCCGCATACAACGAGGACGGCGACATGACCGGCGCCCACGGCAACCCGGCGTACTCGGCCTCGGGTGCGGCCTACGTGTTCACGCGCACCGGCACGGCCTGGGCGCAGCAGGGCTACATCAAGGCATCGAACGCCGGGGCAGGCGACTTTTTCGGCATCTACCTGAGCCTGTCGGGCGCCGGCGACACGCTGGCCGTGGGGGCGTTTTTTGAACGCAGTGCCTCAGCGTCCACGCCGGCGGATGACTCGCTGGCCAACGCGGGGGCGGCCTACGTCTTCCAGCGCAATGCAGGCGTGTGGCTGCAGCAGGCTTATCTGAAGGCACCCACCCCCCTCGCGCAAGACCGCTTCGGCGTGGCGGTGGCACTGTCCCACGATGGCAACACCCTGGCCGTGGGCATGGACGGCGACAGCAGCAACTACACCGGCATCTTCCCGGTGGCACCACCCGCCAACGCCCTGGCGCTGAACTCCGGCGCGGTCTTTGTCTTTACCCGCACCGGCGCAGCCTGGGCCCCGCAGGCGTACCTGAAAGCGTCCAACACCCGCTCGCCCCACCGATTCGGCAACAACCTCGCGATGTCCAGCGACGGCAACACCCTGGTGGTGCCGTCCTATCGGGACGACAGCAACGGAACGGGGTTCGCCGCCAACCAGGCCAACACCGGCGCGCCCGATGCCGGGGCGGTGCTGGTGTTTAGCCGCAGCGGGGGCACCTGGGTCCAGCAGACGTACCTGAAGGCACCGAACACCGGCGCAGGAGACCGGTTCGGCGGCCGGGTGGCCCTGTCAGGCGATGGCAACACCCTGGCGGTGGGTGCATCCACCGAAGACAGCGGCTCCAGCGGCATTGGCGGTAACCAGTCTGACGAAAGCAGCGCCAATGCGGGCGCCGTGTACCTGTACTGAGCCCCTGGTGCAGCGCGTGCACCGAATGCGTTAACACTGGCCTGCACCGCTGGCTGCAGTGCACGGTGCAGCCAGCGGTGCAGCGCATGGCCGCAGCAGCGCCCACCTGCACACCCTGCCCAGGGCACCGCGTTGCAGTGCCCGCGCCGCGGGGTGGGCCAGGTCAGGCCTGTGGTTCCTGGCTGCCCAGGTGCTGCCTGGCGCGGGTACCGCAGGCATGGCAAAAGTGGGCAAACGCGCTCTTGCGCGTGCTGCAGGCGCCGCAGCGGTCAAACAGGCCAATGCCGCAATGCGGGCAGAAGTCGATCTTGTCGTTCTTGAGGTCTACCGGCCGCTCGCACCCAGGGCACACGCTCTTGGCCAGGCGGGCCAGGGCCAGGTCGTAATCGAGCTCCTTGCGGCGCTCCTGGTCGGGCAGGGTCTCGGCCAGTTTCTGGCGCTCCAGGTAGCGGTTGAGCGCCAGAATGGCGTAGCGCCCCACCACGGCCGTGATGCCGATGCCCACCACATAGCGCACATAGCCGCCGTAGCTGGGCAGGTAGGGCACCAGCTCCACAAAAAAGGCAAACAGCGCAAAGAAGATGAAGCCCCAGACAAACGGCCAGTAGGTGCTCTTGCGCTTCTTGACGAACAGCCAGCCCGCAATGGCCAGCAGCGGCAGCGTGAGCGCCAGGCGGTACAGGAAGACGCGCAGCTCGACCTTGCGGCGCTCCGCGGACATCTTCACGTAGCCATCGGCCTCCAGCTCGTTGAGCCGGCCCTGCATGGCGGCAGCGCTCTGGCGCGCATCGAGCGCCGCCTGCTGCTGCTGCTCCAGTGCGCGCTGGGCGGTCACTTCGACCTGCTTCAGGGCATCAAGCTGCTGCGTGCGCCGGATGAGTTCGGGGTCCTGGTCGCTGCGCTGGGTGGCGCTGCGGGTGGACAGCCAGTTGCTGTAGGTCTCGCGCTCGGCCCGGCTTTCGCTGGCAGCCTTGCTGCGCTGCAGGCTGGCCTGCTCCAGCGCGGTCTGCGCGTCCTGCTCGGCCTTGCGCGCGGCCCTGACCTGGTCGCGCAATGCCTGCGCCGCGTTACGGTCCAGGAAGTCATCGAGCTGCAGCGGCGCCTCGACCTTGGGCAAATCGCCCACGATGGTGCCGCCCAGCCCGATCAGGAACCCGGCAAACACGAACGCCACCAGCCACAGGCCGCGGCGAAACCATTTTTCAGACAGACGCAGGGATTTGCTCATGCGGTTCTCCTCCAGAAACAGGGTGGCTCGGCGCATGCCGATGCTCACTTTTTAATAGCTACTAGTGCAATAAATACATGCGCTACAGGCCATTTTGATTCAGATTTCGGCCCAAAGGGCGGTTTTCACCGCAGCACCACGACCACGGAGGCCGCTGCCAGCTGCGTGCGCTGCATCCAGGCGAGCACCGAATCGACGGTCACCGTCTCGATACGGTCCGCGAACCGCTTGTCATTCGGGTGATCGTCGAACGCAATGTTGGCCGATCCCACGCGGCCGCCCATGCGGGTGAGCGGGCCGAGTTTGAGCGTGGTGGGCGTGTAGCCCTTGAACTGCAGCCACGCCTGGGCCTGGTCGCGCGTCTGCACGGTGGAGGGCTCCATGGCGGCGGCCAGCGTCTCTACCGCCCACTGGTTCGACTGCTGGTACTTGCGGCCCCACACGTAGCTGACCATGCTGTAGGGCGCGTGCTGCAGCGCCCGCACGCGGGCCGTGTCCTGCAGCACGGGCAGCATGCGCTGCTGCACCTCGGGCGTGGGCACGGCATACACGGCCTCGTAGCGCCATAGGTCGTCCAGGAAGAACTCGCCCAGCCCCTGGCGGTACAGGTGGCCCACGGCCGTGCCGCATTCGTTGAGCTTGTGCGCAACACGCCAGGGCCCCTCGGCGGTCTTGTAGGCCCAGCCCAGGTGCGAATAGCGCAGGCCGTACTTGCTGAGGTCCTGCCCCGCCCGGCCCAGCACCACCACACGGGTGCCGGATCTGGCGTGCTCGGCATCCAGCGCGGCCGAGGTCTGCTCGGCCAGCTTCATGCCGCGCTCGATCACCTGCGCGGTGGGCTTTTTGGCCTCGCACGAGCGGCCTGCGTGGGCGGGGCCCATGAGGATCAGCGGCAAGGCAGCTGTCAGCACCGTGAGCCCGCGGCCCATGAAACTGGCGCGACCCAGGCGAGGGATGCCAAGCAAGGGCCGCCCCGCAGCGAGGGCATCGTCCCCCTTCCCGGAGCGCGCAGCGCGCAGAGAGAAGGGGCTGAAGGCCGCGGCTCCAAGCGTGCCTGCGCACGCTTGGACGGACTGAAGAGCTGCCGCCTTCGGCGGCCAGCACCGAGCGGTATTGCGGCACAGGGGGATGTACTTCATCACAGACGCTCGTTGTGCAGCAGGGCGCGGCCGATGGCGTTGGGCACAAACGCAATGGCCTCGCCCGCCACCGACAGCACCACACCCGTGCCGATCACGCTGCAAGTCACCACAGTACCCACGGCGTAGGCCGAGCCTGCCAGCCCGCGGCCCGCCACTTCCACGCTCACCTGCGCGCCGTCGGACGCACGCTCCAGCAGGTACACGGCACCGACGGCCGATGCCTCGACCGCCTTGACGGTGAGCACCGCGCCGCCCACCGACAGCGCCACCGGCACGGTGACCACGGCACCCGCGGCAGCCGACGCCACCGAGGCCGTGCCCACCACCGAGGCCACGGGCAGCAGCGACAGCGCGGCCGAGGCCTCGCTCTGCGCACGGGCGGGCAGTGCCACTGCGGCGCACAGCAGGCCGGCGGCCAGCATCACCGCGGGGATGAGGGAGCGGCGGGCTGCGCCGCTGCGGACAATGGGACGGAAACGCATGAGAAGACTCCTGAAACGGGGCCAGCGAAGGCCAGCCCCGGGATAACGATGGGAAGGAGGGGACCGGTCGGACGAAAACTTGCTTACTCGGTGCGGGCCGCGGTGGCGGCTTCGCGGCGGCCCTGCAGGCGGGCTTCGAGCAGGTCGGCCTCATGGCGGTCGCGCAGCATCTTGGCCAGCGTGAACGCGGTGGTGATGAGGTACAGCCAGCTCACGCCCAGAAAGGCCTTGTAGGTCACATTGATGTCCATGCCCAGCAGGCCCCAGCCGGTCAGGCCCATGGCCACCACAAAGCCACCCCACACCACCAGCTTCCACAGGGGGGTGTCGCCTGCGCCACGGCGGGCGGCGCTGTCGTTGTCGCGCACAAACTTGGCCAGCACAAACGCGGCCGAGAGGCAGAACACATAGCCCATCACCATGAAGGCCTGCTCCAGCTCCTGGCCCGGCAGCCAGGCCAGGCCCACGGCACATAGAAACACCGCAATGCCGAACGAGATCCACACCTGGAACTGCCAGGCCCGGGTGTCACGCTGAACAACGATGGGAGATGAAGACATTTGGGTGGGGTGCCCCGCAGGGCTTTGGTTGAACACGGAACGCATCGTGCCCAGAGGCAACTGGCGTGTCTGCTTTGAACCGTCACGGTGGCGGGCAGCAGGCTGGCCGGTATCGCCAGACGATACTTTTTGGCGCCTCCAGCGTGATCCGAATCCCAAACAAGCCCCACCCGGCCGGCTGCGGGACGCGTGGTGACCCTGCGGAACCTCTGTGACACGGCCAGCCCGGCCGCCCGCAGACAATGCGCCACGCGGGCAGCGGCCCCCCTGCCCACCCCACCCTTCCCAGACGGAGACCACCACCATGACCAAACCCTTTGACCTCGTCGTGCACGGCGCCACCGGCTTCACGGGCCGCCTTGTGGTCGAGTACCTGCTGCGCCAGTACCCCGCCGGCAGCGGCCTGCGCTGGGCCATGGGCGGCCGCAGCGCCGAGAAGCTGGCGGCCGTGCGCGATGAAGTGGGCGCCCCGGCCGACACCCCGCTGGTGGTGACCGACACCACCCACCCTGCCAGCCTGCAGGCGCTGATGGACTGCACGCGCCTGGTGCTCACCACCGTGGGCCCCTACCAGCTGTATGGCAACGAACTGGTGGCCGCCTGCGCCGCCAGCGGTGTGGACTATGTGGACCTGTGCGGCGAACCTGCGTGGATGCGCCACATGATCGACGCGCACGAGGCCGCGGCCAAGGCCAGCGGTGCGCGCATCGTGTTCTCGTGCGGGTTCGACTCCATCCCGTTCGACATGGGCGTGTTCCTGCTGCAAAAGGAGTTCCGCCACCGCCACGCCCACCCCGCCAGCCGTGTGCGTGGCCGGGTGCGCAAGATGAAGGGCACCTTCTCGGGCGGCACCGCCGCCAGCCTGAAGGCCACCATGGCAGCCGCGGCCACCACGCCCGGCGTGCTCGACCTGCTCAAGAACCCGTTCTCGCTCACCCCTGGCTTTGAAGGCCCGCGCCAGCCATCGGGCCACAAGCCGATGGTCGATGAAGCGCTTGGCGAGGGCGTGTGGGTGGCGCCGTTTGTGATGGCCGCCATCAACACGCGCAACGTGCACCGCTCCAACTTTTTGCTGCAGCATGCCTACGGCACCGACTTTGTGTACGACGAGATGCTCATCACCGGCCCTGGCGAAAAGGGCGAGGCCATCGCCAACGCGGTGGCGGGCGACAAGTCGCTGGGCTCCGACACCGGCCCCAAGCCGGGCGAAGGCCCCTCGCGCGAGGAGCGCGAAAACGGTTTCTATGACGTGCTGTTTTTGGGCACCGACGATGCGGGCCACAGCGTGCGCGTGGGCGTCAAGGGCGACCGCGATCCGGGCTACGGCTCCACCTCGAAGATGATCACCGAAGCCGCCGTGTGCCTGCTGCAGGACGCCAAAGACACGGCAGGCGGCATCTGGACGCCTGCGCCTGCCATGGGCCAGGCCCTCATCGACCGCCTGCAGGCCCACGCAGGCCTGACGTTCGCCATCGAGGCCTGAGAGCCCTGCGCTGCGCCCCGGGCGGGGGGCGCAGCAACTGCCACTGCAGCAAGGCATGCGCGCACGCCAGTCGTACGCCCGCAAATTCCTGTCGGTTTTTGCCGCAAGCCCGTCCGTATCTGATCGGCCGAACGCCGCGCGGCGGCGAACAATGCAGGCTCACTCCACCCGCCGCCGCCCATGAACAGCTCCCTCACCGCCCGCGACCTCTCCCTGGCGTTGCTCGTCATTGTGGTGTGGGGCCTCAACTTCGCAGTCATCAAGGTCGGCGTGGCCGACATGCCGCCCCTGCTGCTGGGCGCACTGCGCTACCTGCTGGCGGCGTTTCCGGCGCTGCTGTTCGTCAAGCCGCCCAAGGTGCCGCTCAGGCTGTACCTGCTCTACGGCATGACCATGGCCGTGGCCCAGTTTGCGCTGCTGTTCACGGCCATCCACATCGGCATGCCCTCGGGCCTGGCCTCGCTGGTGCTGCAGTCGCAGTCGTTCTTCACGCTGCTGCTGGCCGTGGTGCTGCTGCGCGAGAAGTGGCAGGGCAATCAGGTGGCAGGCCTGGCGCTGGCCGGTGTGGGGCTGGTGCTGATCGGCAGTGCGCATGGGGCATCCATGCCGCTGGCGGGCTTTGCCCTGACGGTGGCCGCTGCGGCCATGTGGGGCTGCGGCAACCTTGTGACCCGGGCGGTAGGCCGCCATGGGCCCATGAACCAGTTCGCCTTCATCGTGTGGTCCAGCGTGGTGGCGCCGCTGCCGTTTCTCGCGCTGTCGCTGTGGCTGGATGGGCCCGCTACGGTGTGGGCTGCGGTGCAACACCTGTCACTCCAGTCCATGGCTGCCGTGGCCTACATTGCCTGGATTTCGACCCTGCTGGGCTTCGGGCTGTGGACGTACCTCATGTCGCGCTACCCTGTGAACCGCGTGGCGCCCTTCACGCTGCTGGTACCCGTGGTGGGCCTGACCACCGGCTGGGCCGTGTTTGGGGAGCAGTTGCTACCCGTGCACTTTGCAGGCGCAGGGCTCTTGATGGCGGGGCTGGTGGTCAACGTGTTTGGTGGCCCGGCCTGGGCGGCCATGGTGGGACGGCTGCGCGGCGCTCAGTAAGCGGCCGGCCGGACGCAGGCCGCTACACCGCCAGCGGCAATTCGGTGGTCGAGAGCACGTTGCGCAGCACCATGAACGAGCGTACCTGCCGCACGCCCGGCAGGTAGAGCAGTTGCTCGGCGTGCAGGCGGTTGAAGCTGTCGTTGTCGCGCGTTCGCACCAGCATGAAGTAGTCGAACTCGCCGGTGACCACATGGCATTCCATGCAGCCCGAGACCTTGGCGGCGGCCTTCTCGAAGGCGGCAAAGGAATCGGGCGTGGAGCGGTCCAGCACCACGCCAATCATCACCAGCATGCCCGCACCCACGGCCTGCGGGTTGAGCAGCGCCACCACCTTGTCGATGAGACCCAGGCGCCGCAGGCGCTCTACCCGGCGCAGGCAGGCGGGCGGGCTCAGATGCACCTTGGCGGCCAGCGCGACGTTCGACAGTGACGCGTCGCGCTGCAGCTGGCGCAGGATGGCCTTGTCAGTGCGGTCGAGGTCGGCAGACACATCGGCCTGCGGCACATTCTTGGCACGAACTTTTGTTGTGCACATGGTTGTCATCCGGAAATATTGGATGCCTCCATTGTGCTTGAGCAACACGAATCACTGAAAAGCAGACCAACTACGCAACCACTTAACGCCGGTGTTTTTCTACGATGAGAACACTGCAAGCCGCCGCTTGCTGCCCTGAAACATCGACCGGAAAACCGCCATGAACCTGCAGAAATTTGCCCGCCACCCACTCACCTTCGGCCCCTCGCCCATCACGCCGCTGCCGCGCCTGTCGGCCCATCTGGGCGGCAAGGTGCATCTGTATGCCAAGCGAGAGGACTGCAACAGCGGCCTGGCCTTTGGCGGCAACAAGACGCGCAAGCTCGAATACCTGATCCCCGAAGCCATCGCTGGCGGCTACGACACGCTGGTGTCGATTGGCGGCATCCAGTCCAACCAGACGCGCCAGGTGGCGGCCGTCGCGGCGCACCTTGGCATGAAGTGCGTGCTGGTGCAGGAGAACTGGGTGAACTACTCCGACGCGGTGTACGACCGTGTGGGCAACATCGAGATGAGCCGCATCATGGGCGCCGACGTGCGCCTGGACGCGGCGGGCTTCGACATCGGCATCCGCCCCAGCTGGGAGCAGGCCATGGACGATGTGAAGAAGGCGGGAGGCAAGCCCTTCCCGATTCCGGCAGGCTGCTCCGAGCACCCGTACGGTGGCCTGGGCTTTGTGGGCTTTGCCGAGGAAGTGCGCCAGCAAGAGAAGGAGCTGGGCTTTGCGTTCGACTACATCGTCGTGTGCTCGGTCACCGGCAGCACGCAGGCGGGCATGGTGGTGGGCTTTGCAGCCGATGGCCGTGCGCGCAAGGTGATCGGCATCGACGCATCGGCCAAGCCCGAGAAGACGCATGCGCAGATTTTGCGTATCGCGCAGAACACCGCTGAACTGGTGGAACTGGGACAGCCCATCACCGCCGAAGACGTGGTACTGGACACCCGCTACGGCGGCCCCGAGTACGGCCTGCCGAGCGAAGGCACGCTCGAAGCCATCCGCCTGTGCGCCCGCCAGGAAGGCATGCTGACCGACCCGGTGTACGAAGGCAAGTCCATGCACGGAATGATCGACATGGTGCGCAACGGCGAGTTCCCCGAAGGCTCCCGCGTGCTGTACGCGCACCTGGGAGGGGTGCCGGCGTTGAACGCCTACAGCTTTCTTTTTCGCAACGGCTGATCTGCCAGCGCCCTCCGCGCGCGAGGAGCAGGAACGCCTGGCGCGGGTGGCGGGGCTCTCGCTGATCTGACGGGCTGTTACCTGTCCAAGGCACGGCGCTCAAACAGGCGCTGCACCAGGCCAGCGGCCGCCGCGCAAGGGCCGCCCCGCCGCGCTGGCGGCGTCTCCATGCCCGCCACGCGCAGCGTGGCGAGAGCGGGGGGAAGGCGCGAAGCGACTCAGGGGGGTGACCTCTCCATCAGGCTGCCAAGAGCTTTTCCACCCGCTCCCGCAGCAGCGCAGGCTGCACCGCAGCGGGCGCCACGGCCTCGCCCACGTTGAGCCCCACCCGGCTGTAGAACCCGCGGCGGAACGGCCGCACCATGGCCCCGCCCTGTTCGATGCGGCTGAAGTACGAACCCCACAGGTTGGTCAGCGCCATGGGGATCACCGGGGCCTCGATGCCCTCAGCGCGGGCGCGCTCGATGATCTTCATGATGCCGCCCTTGAACTCCTGCAGCTGCCCGTCCTTGGTGATGCCGCCTTCAGGGAAGATGGCCAGCAGGTCGCCTTCGCGCAGCACCTGCGTGGCACGCTCAAAGGCCGCTTCGTAGGTCTGGGGGTCTTCCTTGTAGGGCGCGATGGGAATGGCCTTGGCCAGGCGGAACAGCCAGCCCAGCACCGGCACGCGGAAGATGCGGTGGTCCATCACGAAGTAGATGGGCCGTGGGCTGGCAGCCATCAGCAGCACGGCATCGACAAAACTCACATGGTTGCAGGCCAGGATGGCCGCGCCGCTTGACGGCAGATGCTCGTCGCCCTGCACCTTGAAGCGGTACACAAAGCGCGACGACACCCACGCGATGAAGCGCAGCAAATACTCGGGCACCAGCATGAAGATGTAGAACGCCACCACCGCGTTGGCGATGCCGGTGAACAAAAAGATCTGCGGCACCGTGAAGCCCGCGCCCAGCAAGGCGCCCGCGATGAGCGAGCTGGCGATCATGAACAGCGCGTTCAGGATGTTGTTGGCCGCGATGATGCGTGCGCGGTGCGTGGGCTGGCTGCGCATCTGGATCAGTGCGTACATGGGCACGCTGTACAGGCCCGCAAACAGGCTGAGCAGCAGCAAATCCAGCATCACGCGCCAGTGCGCGCCCTGGGCCATGAAGGCGGCCAGGCCCATGATGTCGGACGGCGGCAGGCTGCGCGATGCAAAGTACAGGTCGATGGAGAACACGCTCATGCCAATGGCGCCCAGCGGCACCAGGCCGATCTCGACATGGCGGCGCGAGAGCACCTCGCACAGCAGCGAGCCGATGCCGATGCCAATGGAAAACACCACCAGCAGCAGCGACGCCACCTGCTCGTTGCCATGCAGCACCTCCTTGGCCAGGCTGGGGAACTGGCTCAGAAACACCGCGCCAAAAAACCACATCCAGCTGATGCCCAGCAGCGAGCGGAACACCACGATGTTCTCGTGCGCGAGCTTGAGGTTGCGCCAGGTTTCGGTGAAGGGGTTCCAGTTGATGGTCAGGCCCGGGTCGGTGGCGGGCACCGACGGAATGAACTGCGCCACCGCGCGCCCGGCCAGCGCCGCCACCACGCAGGCCACGGCCACCGTGGTGTGGCCAATGCCGGGTATGGCCACCAGCAGGCCACCGGCCACATTGCCCAGCAGGATGGCCACAAAGGTGCCCATCTCGACCATGCCGTTGCCGCCCGTCAGCTCCCGCTCGCTCAGCACCTGGGGCATGTAGGCGAACTTGACGGGGCCGAACAGCGTGGAATGCACCCCCATGAGGAAGGTGCACAGCAGCAGGATGGGCACGTTGTCCGTCATGAACCCAAAGGCTGCCACCAGCATGATGGCGATCTCCATGTTCTTCACGAACCGGATCATCTTGGTCTTGTCGTACTTGTCAGTCAGCTGGCCCGATGTGGCCGAGAACAGCAGGAACGGCAGGATGAACAGCGCACCAATCACCAGCCCCGCCATGGCAGGCGGCAGCCACGACACGCTGAGCTGGTAGGTCACCATCACAGTGAACGCGAACTTGAACAGGTTGTCGTTGGCCGCGCCAGAAAACTGCGTCCAGAAGAACGGCGCAAAGCGCCGCTGGCGCAGCAGGGCGAACTGGTTCGGGTCTTCGTGGTGCGCGGGCACAGGGCCAGCGGCCGCGGGTGGGGTGCGGGTGTCGGTCGTCATGCGTTTCTCCTCGTTTCCCTCAGGCGCCGTGGGCACAGTGTGTGTCTTGTAGTGTTGTAAGCGCAAGGCGGGTCAGTGGCGTGACTTGCCTGCGACACTCCCAGGGGCCCTGCGGTGGGCGCCATTCTGCCCCCACACCGTGGTTTTCGGCAGGCCCGGGTGGGCAGTACGCGCACCGTTTGGCAGGGCCGCCTCCAGGCTGTGCACGGCCAGCAGCACCGGCCATGCCGCGGCCGCAGCGGCCAGGTGCTTAAGCGTGTGGCCCGACACCCAGCCCGTGGCGTCCAGCACCGAATGGTCGGCCGCCTCGAACAGCTTGGCCAGTGCGTACAGGCCAATGACTGCGCCCAGGTGCACGGGCAGGCTGCGCGGGCGATGAGAGAACAGCGACGGCACAGCCAGCAGCGCCACCACGACCATGCCCCCGAGCTGTACCACGGCCCAGGGCATCAGGTTGCCGGTGCGCGCCCAGCAGGCCACGGCCAGTGGCCCGGCCAGCAGCACGGCAGCGGCGGCCAGCGCACCGGCCCGCGCGCTCACGCGGCTGGCAGCTGCCAGCCCCAGCAGGCCCGCAAACGGCAGCACCATGCCCATGCGGTCCCACACCAGGCCCGCATCGCCCGGCGCCCAGTGGTACGCCGCAGAGCCCGCGGCCGTGGCAATGAGACCGCCAAAGAACAGGAATGCGCAACCACGCGATGCCGCATCCAGCGCACCCTGCTGCACGTGGCGCAGCGCCCGCACGCCCCACAGACCGAAGATGGCAAAGGGCAGGTTGCTCAGCACATCCATGGCGCACGGAATCCCCCACAGCGTGCGGCCATCGGCAAAGTCGTGCTGGTGCAGGCTGGCGGGCAGTACGGGCCCCAGGCAGGCCAGCGCCAGCAGGGCCAGCGCCACGCACAGCAGCGCGGCCTCGCTGCGCAGCAAGCGACCGCGGTGGAGCCCGGGTGCGGCGGTACCGGTGCGCGATGCGGCGGGTGTCCTCGAGCGGGACGGAACGGGACGGTGGGTCATGCGAGAGCTCCTGTGTCGGTGGTGACGGGTGCGGCGCAGTGTGGAAGTGCGCAGCCCGCAACACCGCAAAAAGTCGCTCAGGGGGCTACCCATGACGCCGTGGGTATTGATAATCGATACCCAGGAGAGCCCCATGAGCACCACCGCCGACCTCGTCACCGCCCTGAAAAAAGAACTCAAGACCGCGCAGATGACCTACGCCGACCTGGCGCAGGCGCTGGGCATGGCCGAGTCCAGTGTCAAGCGCATGCTGGCCAAGGGCGACATGCCGCTGTCGCGCATCGATGCCATCTGCCGCGCGCTGGCGCTGGACTTTGCCGACCTGGCCCGCCGCGTGGCGGAAGACCAGCCCCTGCTCAAAGAGCTGACGCACGAGCAGGAAAAGGCCGTGGTGGCCGACAAGAAGCTGCTGCTGATGGCCATTTGCGTGCTGAGCCAGTGGACGCTGGAGCAGGTGACCACCAACTACCGCCTGTCCGAGGCCGAGGGCATCAAGTACCTGGCGCAGCTCGACCGCATCGGCATCATCGAGCTGCGGCCGCTCAACCGCTACCGCCTCAAGCTCGCCAAGACCTTCCGCTGGCGCCCGCACGGCCCGGTGATGAACTACTTTCGCGACCACGCGCTGCTCGACTATTTCTCGGGCGGCTTCGATGGCCCGGGCGAGGGCGTGCTGCTGGTGCACGGCAACATCAGCCGCGGCCTGGCGCCCGCCTTCATGGAACGCATGCAGCGCGTGGCGCAGGACTTTGCCCAGCAGCACCTGGCCGACCAGAAGCTGCCCGAGCGCGAACGCGAGGGCTACACCCTGCTGCTGGCCATGCGCAGCTGGGAGTTCGAGGCGTTTGCCAACATGCGCAAGTAATGGCCTGACGGGCAGCGTGCGACCCGGCAGAGCGCGTGCAGGCTGGGCCTCGGGTTGTTGCGCCTGGCTTGGTTGCGCCTGGCGCGGGCCTGTTGCGCAGCAGAGTGACGGCGGAATCGCTCCCCCACATCAGCACACGTTGCGGCCAGACGCACGGCACCGGGCCGGGAACGTGTCTTGCCACGCAGCCAAGGGGCACACGCCACCCCATCGCCCCACCCGCACATCTTTTGCTACTTTATTGATAGCTGCCAAGGCAATCCAGAACTGCGCCCATGGCCAAAAAGACCACCATTTTTGACGTGGATCCCCGCACAGCAGGGTTGACGATTTAAACAGAAATAACTATTCTTTAAATCAACTTTTGTTTGATTTAAAGAATAGTCATGAAAACCACCCGCCAGCAACAAGACGCCACGCGCCGCCAGATCGTGGCCAGCGCGGTGGACCTGATGACCCGCCAGGGCTTTGACGGCACGACGATGAAAGACATCACGCGGGCGGCAGGCATTGGCGACGCCACGATCTACAAGTACTTCCCGACCAAGGACCGCATCGTGCTCGGCTACCTCGACGAGGTGGTGCACAGCGCGCTGGCCGATGCCCTGCAGACGCCAGGCTTTGTCGACTACGGCCTGCAGGAAAAGCTGCAGCGCCTGACCGATGCGGTGATCGAGCGCCTGCTGCCCGACCGCGAGTTCGCCGCGCAGGTGCGCGGGCTGACGGGGCGCTCGCCGCTGTCGATGCTGGCCGAGCCCCTGGCCGCCCGCCAGGCGCTGCGCGAGACGGTGGCCAGCTTTCTGGAAGCCGCCGAAGCCACAGGCGAAATCGAGCCGTGCGACTTCAAGAACCTGGCCGGCAGCCTGTACACCGACTACCTGGTGGGCGTGGTGGGCTACTGGCTGGCCGACACGTCGGACGAGTTTGCCGACACCACGCAGCTGGTGGACCTGTCGCTGGGGGTGCTGGTGCAGGCGCTGCGCAGCGGGCTGGTGAACCGCGTGCTGCAGCTGGGCGGCTTTGTGCTGCGCAGCCAGATGGCCCGCATGGTGCAGCACGGCAGCGGCCTGCTGGGCATGCTGCAGATGGCGCGCAGCGCGCTGGGTGCCGTGCCCCCCGCAGGGTCGCCCGGCGCCGCCCGCGCGCATGCAAACCCTGCCACCACCGCACCGCCCGCTGCAGCCCCACGCAAGCCGCGTAAAGCGCCGGCAGCCGCTGCCAGCGTTGCCAAGGCGCCCACCCGGACCCGTGCCAGCCACAAGAAAGCCACACCATGACCCACCCTGCCTCCACCGCCCACGCCGCCCACCCGCCAGCTGCGCGCACCATCGCAGTGCCGCCCGGCACCGCGATCCACGCCACGTTGCCCGGAGCGGATTTCCACGACGCCTACGAGGTGCCCGACCACCACCCCGACCGCCCCGCCCTGCAAGCCTGGCTGGACGTGGCCGCACAAACACCATCGTGGGTGCGCGCCCTGATGCTGGTGCGCAACAAGGCGGTGCGCCTGGTGGGCCTGAAGGACCTGGGCCAGCTCGACGACGGCTACCCACCCGCCAGCGGCCGGTCTTTGCGGGACGCCGCCAGCTACGCCGTGGGCGACCGCGTGGGCATCTTCCGCATCCGCCACCTGACGGATCGCGAGGTCATCCTCGGCCAGGACGACCGCCATCTGGACGTGCAGGTGTCCATCCTCAAACGGGTGGAAGGCACGGCGGCGCCCACGCTGGTGCTGACCACCGTGGTGCACATCCACAACACGCTGGGCCATGCCTACATGGCCGTCATCACCCCGTTCCACCGCATCATTGCTCGGACCACGGCGCAGCGCATGGCAGGCCATGGGCCGCGCTGACGCACCGCGCACCGGCCGGCTGGCCCGCGGCGCAATCACCGGGCTGGCGGCGGCACGCATCGGCATGGCCGAGCTGGGCATGCGCGTGCGCCAGCGCGACCCCGATGCCCAGGCCGAACACGAAGCCGCCGTGGGCCGCATCCTGTTTGGCGCATTGGGGCAGTTGCGCGGCACGGCGCTCAAGGTGTCGCAGCTGCTGAGCATGCACCCCGATGTGCTGCCCGAAGGCGTGCGCCGCGAGCTGGCACGCGCCCAGCACCAGGCCACGCCGCTCAACCGCGCCCTGGTGGGCCGCGTGTTCCGCCAGGCGTTCGGGTGCGAGCCCGAGGCACTGTTCAGCCATTTCGAGCCCGCCGCGTTTGCCGCTGCCAGCCTGGGCCAGGTGCACCGCGCCGAGCTGGCAGGCCACGGCACCGTGGCGGTGAAGGTGCAATACCCCGGCATCGCGGCCACCATCGGCAGCGACATGAAGCTGATGCGCGCCGCACTGGCCACGCTGGGCCACACCGGCATGCCCATGCCCGCCCCGGCGGTGGTCGACAGCGTGATGGATGGCATCGAGGCCACACTGCTGCGCGAGGTGGACTACCTGCGCGAGGCCGAAGCAATGGAATGGTTTGCGCAACACGCAGCCGTGCCGGGCATCGTGATGGCGCAGCCGGTGCTGTCGCACACCCGGGCGCAGGTGCTTACGCAGCAGCACCTGCCCGGGCTGCACATCGATGCCTGGCTGGCCACCGGCCCCACGCAGCAGGCGCGCGACGGTGCGGGCCAGGCGCTGTGGGACTGGTTCATGCACTGCATCTGGGTGCTGGGCCGCGTGCATGCCGATCCGCACCCGGGCAACTTCCTGTTCCTTCCCGCCGAAGGGCCTGACCCTGGTTGCCGCGTGGGCGTGCTCGACTTCGGCTGCACGCAGCAGCTTTCGCCCGCATTCCGTGCGGGCATCGCGCATGCCTGGGGCGCACTGCTGCAGCCCGAAGCCGACACCGCCCGCAACGCCGCTGTGCTGGCCGCCTACCAGTCGCTCGGGCTCATCAGCCCCGCCGTCACGCCGCAGCAGTACGCCGCCGACATGGCACCCGCACTGGCCGACATGCAGGCGTGGCAGATCGAGCCCTTCACGCAGGCGGTGTTCGACTTTGGCGCCAAGCGCCCGCCGCCCATCACCCGCGCCGAACACCAGCGCGTGCTGGGCCAGCACCTGGCCCAGGTGCCCGGCGAGATGCCGGGGTTCGAACGCATGTGGATGGGGCTGATGCACCTGCTCACGCGGCTGGGTGCGCGGGTGCACACCGGGGCTGGCGCGGCACTGGCATACGGGGGCAGGCCATGAGGCACCGCTGCGCCGCCGCAGCCAGGGCAGGCGACACCGCGGGCGCAGGCGGGTGTGTGGCCGTACGCATGCAGCCGGCCGCGGGGTGCCCATGAACCCGCTGCTCATCGCAGCCGCCGTGGGGCTGGCGCTGGTGGGGTTGGTGCATTCGGTCCTGGGCGAGATCATGGTGTTCCGCGGCCTGCGAACGCAGGGCGTGCGGGCCCAGCACCGGCGGCACGACGTGGACGCCACCCGATCCAGTGTGCCGACATGGGCGCTGGCCCTGCCCCGCGCACAACTGGGCATCGTGTGGGCGAGCTGGCACCTGGTCACGCTGCTCGGCTGGGCACTGGCCGCCCTGCTGTGGCGCCTGGGAACCGCGCCGTCTGACGCGGCACTGGCGGCCTGGGTGGCCGACGCGGCGGGCCTCGCCACGCTGGCCGGGGGCATGCTGGTGCTGTACGCCACCCGCGGGCGGCACCCGGGGTGGACGGCGCTGCTGGTGGTGGCGGCGCTGGTGTGGTGGCGATAGCCCGCACACGGTACCGCCAACGTCCAACGCACAACGCACCAGGACACACAACTTCACAAGACTTCGCACAGCCCCTACGCCTGCTTGACGGCGGCTGCGCAGCATCAGGGCTCCGGTTCCGCAAGGGACGCTTTCCGAGGAGTTCACCATGGCACGCCATGCTCTTGTTGCAGTTTCCATCGCCTTCGCTTCGCTGGGCACCGCCGCCGTGGCGCAGGCGCAGACCCGCGCCACCATCGTCGTGCAGGCGGGCAGCCCGCAGCACTACGGGTACGCGGCACCCGTGCCGGTGCAGTACGGCGCGCCGCCACCCCCGCGGTATGAAGCGGTGCCGCATGCGCGGCGCGGCATGGCCTGGGTGCCTGGCCACTGGGAGTGGCGCGGCCACCGCCATGTGTGGATGTCGGGCTACTGGGTGAAGGCGCGGCCTGGCCACCACTACCGCGCACACCAGTGGCAGGAGCGCGACGGCCGCTGGTACGCCGAGCCCGGCCGCTGGGACCGTGACGGTGACGGCGTGGCCAACCGGCACGACCGGGACCGCGACGGTGATGGAATCCGCAACCGCAATGACCGCCGGCCCGACAACCCTTACCGCTACTGACCGGGACGGCCCGCCGCAAACGCGACACGGCGGGCCGCCGGGCTTCCATCAGCAAGGATTGCGGCTCATTAGCGCGCAGCCCCGCCTAGAATCGCGCTCAGCAGGAGAGCAGCGGCCCGCCCCACCGGCGGCCACTGCACCGAAGGCGCAAACTCCCATACACGCTCAGGTTCCGTACTGCACCCATTTCAAAAGCCGTCTGGAGAGCCGCTGCAACCCACTACCGGGCCTGCAGCGCACCGAAGGAGCAAACCGCAGCCCGGGTGGGATGGCGGTGAATCTCTCAGGTACCAAGGACAGGGGGAGCGGCAGCTTGGCGGATGTGCGCCGGTTGCTTTTCCCATGCTATTGATTCAATAGCTGCACCCGCACACCCATCAAGCGCCAGAGCCCTGAAAGGCTTGAAAATCATGCGCGTTATCGTTCTGGGTGCCGGCCTGCTCGGCGTGACCTCTGCCTACTTCCTCTCGCAACTCGGCCACGAAGTGACCGTGATCGACCGCCAGGGCGCGCCCGGCGCCGAAACCAGCTTTGCCAACGGCGGACAGATTTCGGTGAGCCACGCCGAACCCTGGGCCAACCCCAGCGCGCCACTGAAGGTGCTGCAGTGGCTGGGCAAGGAAGACGCGCCCCTGCTGTTCCGCCTGCGCGCCGACATGCGCCAGTGGCTGTGGGGCCTGTCGTTCCTGCGCAATTGCACGCCAGCCCGCACGCGCCACAACATCGAGCAGATCGTGAGCCTGGGCACCTACAGCCGCGACACGCTGCAGCAGCTGCGCGCTGCCACCGGCATCCAGTACGACCAGCGCACGCAGGGCATCCTGCATTTCTATACCAACGCCAAGGAATTCGACGGCGCGCTGGCCCCGGCCGAGCAGATGCGAGCCCTGGGCTGCGAGCGCCAGGTGATCAGCGCCGACGAGGCCGTGCGCATCGAGCCCGCCCTGGCCCACATCCGCCCGCAGCTGGCCGGTGCCACCTACACGGCCGAAGACGAATCGGGTGATGCCAACCAGTTCACCCGTGAGCTGGCCAAACTGTGCGAAGCCGCAGGCGTGCAGTTCCGCATGGGTCACCACATCACGGCCCTGCGCGAAGTGGCAGGCCGCATCGACCATGTGGAAGTGACCAACGCCGAAGGCCGCTTCGAGCGCGTGCGCGGCGATGCCTTCGTGATGGCGATGGGTTCGTTCAGCCCGCTGCTGGCGCAGCCGCTGGGCATCAGCCTGCCTATCTACCCGGCCAAGGGCTATTCGGTGACCATGCCCGTCAAGGACGCGAGCATGGCCCACCAGGTCAGCCTGACGGACGACGAGTTCAAGCTGGTGTTCTCGCGCTACACCAGCGAGCGCGGCGGCGACCGCCTGCGCATTGCCGGCACCGCTGAGCTCAACGGCTACGACCGCAACCTGAACCAGGTGCGCTGCGACGCCATCGTGCGCCGCGTGGAGCAACTCTTCCCCGGTGCGGGCGACACCACGCAGGCCCAGTTCTGGACCGGCCTGCGCCCTGCTACGCCGAGCAACGTGCCGCTGATCGGCAAAACCAAGGTGGGCAACCTGTTCCTGAACACTGGCCACGGCACGCTGGGCTGGACGCACGCCTGCGGCTCGGGCAAGAGCATTGCCCGCATCGTGAGCGGCCTGGCCCCCGAGCTGGACTTCGACTTCACCGGCATGGCCCGCCCGGCCGCGCCGTCCGTGCTCAGCGCCCAAGGCGTACGCTGACCGATTTGCTCTGTTTTTAATAGCACTAGAGGCTTATAAAAAAAGCCACAGAAGCCCATAACACTATTGATCGTGCCCGCCTGCACCCGTGCATGCGGGCACTTTCTTTGGTGCAGCCCCGAAAGAGGCCGCAGGCCGCCCCGACGGGACACCGGGCGGCGGGAACGGCGGCGCCGGAAGCTCGCCCGAATGGCCCTGTCGCCACAGGTTCTTACAATGCCCCGTTGATCAACACCCAAGGGCGCACCGGGCGCCCTTTGTATGGAAATAGCAATACTGTTCGCCCTCATCCTTTTGAACGGGCTTTTCGCCATGTCGGAGATCGCGCTGGTCACGGCGCGCAAGGCACGGTTGCAAAAGCTGATCGATGAGGGCGATAGCGGCGCAGCCGCGGCGGTGAAGCTGGGCGAAGACCCCACGCGGTTCCTGTCCACCATCCAGATCGGCATCACGTCCATCGGCGTGCTCAACGGTATCGTGGGCGAGGCTGCACTGGCCGAGCCCCTGGGGCGCTGGCTGGAGCTGCTGGGCGTGCCCCAGCCCTACGGCGGTTACGCGGCCACGGCGCTGGTGGTGGTGGTGATCACGTACTTCTCGATCGTGGTGGGCGAACTGGTGCCCAAGCGGATCGGCCAGTCGTACCCGGAAACCTTTGCGCGCCTGGTGGCTCGTCCCATCAATTTCCTGGCGCTGGCGACCAAGCCGTTTGTGCTGCTGCTGTCTACCTCCACCCGCACGCTGCTGCGCCTGATGGGCGTGAAGGAAACCAGCGGCAGCCCGGTGACCGAGGAAGAGATCCACGCCATGCTGGTCGAGGGCACCACGGCGGGCGTGATCGAGTCGCACGAGCACACCATGGTGCGCAACGTGTTCCGCCTGGACGACCGGCAGATCGGCTCGCTCATGGTGCCGCGCGGCGACGTGGTGTGCCTGGATGTGGATGCGCCGTTTGAGGAGCACCTGCAGTGCATCGAGGAGTCGAACCACGCGCGGTTTCCGGTGGTGCGGGGCGGCATGGACAATATCCTGGGCGTGGTGAATGCGCGCCAGTGGCTGTCGCGCGCCATCCGCGACCGCTCGCGCACGCTGGCCGAGCAGCCGCTGCAGACGGCGCTGTACGTGCCCGAAACCATCACCGGCATGGAGCTGCTGGACAACTTCCGCCTGTCGGATGTGCACATGGCCTTCGTCATCGACGAGTACGGCGAGGTGCAAGGCATCGTCACGCTGCAGGACCTGATCGAAGCCATCACCGGCGAGTTCCAGCCGCGCGACCCCGAGACCTCATGGGCGCTGCAGCGCGACGACGGCAGCTGGCTGCTGGACGGCCACATCCCCGTGCCCGAGCTGAAAGACCGCCTGAACCTGGACACCGTGCCCGAAGAAGAGCGCGGCCGCTACCACACCCTGAGCGGCATGATCATGCTGCTGACCGGCCGCCTGCCCAAGGTGACCGACACCGTGCAGTGGGAAGACTGGAAGCTGGAAGTGGTGGACATGGATGGCAAGACCATCGACAAGATCCTGGCCCGCCGGCTCACGCCCGAGGAACGGGCAGCTTCGGAAGACGACGCTACGGGTTGAGCGCCAGGCGCTGACCTGTGGCTTGCACACCCACCCGCGGGAACCGTTCACGCTGAGCCTGTCGAAGCGCTGCGCAAGGCTTCGACAGGCTCAGCCCGAACGGATATTTCAGGGCCGATGCGGTCCGCGGGATCGAGCGCTGCTACCCACGAAACCCCGTTTTGATGAAACCGGCCAGAGCCCTGCGCAGCGCTTGCTAAGCCTGAGCTGGCGCTGCTCCAAGTGCGACAAATCCCATTGATTCAGTCGCCCGCCACAAACACCGTCAGCACGCCGGTGTAGCCGTACAGGTGGTGGTGCGCGATCTCGCCACCTGCAAAAAACCCGGCCAGCGGTACATCGCCCAGCGCGTGGCGCACGATCTGCAGCTCGGCGCTGGGCCCGCCAAAGTGGGGGCCGCCGCGGCCCGAACAGCTGACATAGATCGCGCCGCAGATGCGCCGCTGTGCCTGGGGTGCACCGACGGGCGCAGATGCAGGACCGGCCGCGCTATCACCGTCGTCACCCGCAGTGCCTGCCGCGCCGAAGGGCGCCATGGGCAGGGGCTCCAGCTCTTCCGGCGACAGCTCTTCACGGATCTCGGCGCAGATGCGCATCAGGTCCGCACGCGCGGCAGCCACGTTGCGCTGGCAGAAAGCCAGATGCATGCCGAGCTCCACATGGTCGGCCAGTGCCACGCCGCGCCGGGTGCCGTCGAGCCCCACGATATGGCGCACGCGCGTGTCGGTGCCAAAGTGGCCCGTACGGCGCTGGCCTTGCGGCTGCTCACCTGCATTCACCAGCCCGGCCAGCGTGGCGCGCACCTTGCGCAGCGCGGGCTGCGGGTCGCCATCGAGCGTCACGTCAAGGGTGTCGAGCAGCACATCCAGCGCGGGCTCGCCATCGAGCTCCAGCACCACGTTGTCCTGCGCCGCAGTGATGGTGCGCAGCGCACCCACCGGCTGGCAGCCCTGCGTGACGCGCGAGACCATGCCCACCCCGGCCGCAAATGCCACGCCCGACAGGCCGCCATCAAACACCCCGCTGGCCGCGCCCTGCCCGGCCACGTTGCCGTTGCCGCCCACCGCAAACTGCACGCTGGCGGTGCGGCTGGCCGTGAGGCCGCCAAACAGGTAGCCAGTGGCCGTGCGCGTGGACATCTCGGCCAGCAGCTCCGACAGCTCGGGCGTGTGGCCATCGGCATGCACCAGCGCCGTGTGCGCGGCAAAGCCGCTGGTGGAGGCATCGGGGTGCGTGGGCAGCGGGGCCACGCCCGAGAACACGCGGTACTGGTCGGCCGGTACATCGAGCAGCATCACCGACAGCGCGGGCTCGTCAAAGTACTCGGCGTTGTTGGCCGACACGCCCACGCCCACCGTGCCGCTCCAGTCGGTCACCACGGGCAGTTCGCCGCTCAGGTATTCGAGCAGCGCAGGCGCCTCGTTGGCGTAGTGGTCGGTGATGTAGACCAGGCCCAGCGTAGGGGCCGCGGCATGGTCGGGCAAGGCCATCTGGGCGCGCAGCTGTGCGACGACCAGCGCCGCCGCCATGCGCCACTGCGGGTGCGTGGCATGGCCGGAAGGGAAGAGTTTCATGGTGTCTGGTGCGGTAAGGCCGCTGGCGTGGAGCGCCCACCGCCGTGATGCAGCCCTGCCCGTCAGCGCGAGGTCTTGCGCGGCGCGCTGCGGGTCGTGGATTTCTTGGCGGCGGGGCTCTTGCGGGCCGGGGCCTTCTTGGCGGCGGCTACCTTGGGGGCTGGTGCGGGCGCGGCAGCGGGCGTGCGTTTCTTGGCCGCCGCGGCACTGCCGCGCATGGTCTGCATGCCCTTGGCGGCAAACTGGTTGGCCATGCCGGTGGCCGTCTTGATGGCTTCCTTGGCCAGGCCGGTGGCCATGTTCTTGGTGGTGTCGATGGCGGTCTGCTTGGCCGCGTCCTTCATCGCCGTGGCGGCGATCTGCTGGAACTGGCTGGTGAGCGCGCCCCACCATTGCATCGGGTCCACCACCGGGGTCTCGGTCGCTGCGGCCTTGGTGCTGCTGCGCGACTTGGCCTTGTCGGCGCGCGCCTCGGGGGCAGCGGCCTCGGGCTGCTGCGCGTCTTCAGCAGGCGCGCGCCCGACCATGCGCGCCGCGGCGCTGGCCACGGCATCGGCCGCGTCCCCAGCGGCCGATGCCGCTTTTTGCACGCCGCCCATCACCGTGTCGGCTGTCTTGAGCTTGAACGCGTTGGCCACGTCGCCCATGCTGAAGTTCATGCCCTTGAGCGTGGCCAGGGTCATCTTCTGCACTTCCAGCGCCTGGATGGTGGCCGACAGGGCGCGCGAATTCTGCTCCAGCCAGAACTGCACGGCCTTGAGTTCTTCGATGCGCTTTTCGAGTTCTTCCACGTTGATGGTGGGCGCCACCCAGTTCGACAAGCTGGGCAGCTGCGGGATGTTGCTGCTCGCGCCCTTGGCAAGGCTTTGCAGAAAATCAAACCCGGGGACGAATTTGCCGAAACCGAAGTTATTGGATGTGTCGCTCATGGCCGCTCCGCAAGAGGTGTTCTGTGGTGGATGCACAGCTTACTCCAATGCCCCAATGCATGGCGATGGGGCAAATGCCGGTGGGCGAGCGGGGCAGCGCACCCGGCGCAGACCCGCCCCGCAGGCGACATCGGGCCTGGCAGTCCCGTCAGTGCTTGTGGCCGTCCATCATGCTGCCGGCAGTGGCGCCGCCCGGGGGGGTGGTGGCCACCGGCAACGACACATTGAGCCGGCTTTCTGCGCCCTTGGCATCCTGGAACACGAGCGTGACCGGCACGCTGGTGCCCTTGGCCAGCGGGGCCTTCAGGTCCAGCAGCATGACGTGGTAGCCGCCGGGCCTGAGCTCCACCGTCTTGCCGGCGGGCAGGTCCAGCACAGGCACGGCACGCATCTTCATCACGTCGCCTTCCATCTTCATTTCGTGCACTTCGGTCACGCCTGCGGCGGGCGACGACGCACCCACCAGTTTGGCGCCCTCGGGGGCGGTGAGCTTCATGAACGCGCCAGTGCCTTTCTGGCCCTGTACGGTGGCACGGGCCCAGGCACCCTCGACCTTGACACTGGCAGTTTGGGCGAAGGCGGCGCTGGCCATCAGGCAAGCCACTGCGAGGGATGTACGGATCAACAACATGGGATCACTCCTGAAAAAATGGATAGGGATGCGACTGAAAGACAAAAAGGGGTGGCGCAGCCATCAATAAAGGGGTGGCGCAGCCATCAATGCGCGTGGCCTGCGCCAGCCGACGACGGCAGCACCTCCAGCATGGCGGCAGGGAACTTGAGCTCCTGCAACTTTTGGCCAGGCTGGGGCACTTCCGTCCAGTCGTTGCGGCCATCGGGGCAGATCTGGCGCACGGGCCAGTACAACAGGCCCGCCTGCTGGGGTGTCTGACCGACCAGTACAAATTCATCATAGTGGGCGCTGGGCAGCGCATCCTCGGGCGTACGGGCTGTCCAGGTGATGCGTATGGTGTCTTCGGTCACGCTGCGGCCATGGCTGGTGTAGGGCGTGGCCAGCTTGGCGCGCTGCACGTCCAGCGTCCAGCCCCGCTTGGGTTGCGGGCGTGCGCCACGGAATCCGTCGGGGATATCGACCACGACCTGGCGCGTGGGCGAGGCACCACACCCGTGGCCGACCTTGAGGGTGGCCTTGTAGCTGGCGGCGGCAGGAGCCACCTGGTATTCGAGCACCACGTGGGCAGATACGGTGCCATAAATGGCTGTAGCGCACGTGAATAGCGCACCGATAGCTATTTTTTTCATAGTGATGGTTGACATATTGTTTCGCGTTGATGGGGGTTGAGGGGTACAGGCACTGGAACTGGCGCTGCGGCTGCGGGGCGCTCAGAGGCCCACTTTCAGTTCGGCCACGTAGCTGCGCTGCGGGTAGGGGTGGAAGTTCCAGAACTGGTAGTTGTTCAGGTTGTCGATGCCCACGGCGGCGCTGACCGCTTTGGTGATCTGGTAGCGCACGCGCACGTCGGCGGTGAAGTAGCGGCTCGCGCCCTGGTAGGCAAAACCGTTGGGGTCGCTGTTGTCGAGCGTGCTGTACTGCTTGCCGCTGTAGCGCGCGCCCAGGGTGTACGACCATTTGTCGTCCGGCCGGTAGGTGGCCACGGCGGTGGCGCGCCACTTGGGAATGCGGGGCTGCCATTGGCCGACGCTGGCCGGGAACTTGTCGTTGCGCGTGATCTTGGAATCCGTCCAGGTCAGGCTGCTGCCCAGCTCCAGCCCGCGCACCAGCACGTTGGCGGCCTGGTACGACAGCTCAATGCCCTGGGTACGGATGGCATCCACGTTCTGCACGTTGGTCACGTTGGGCGTGACGAGCACATTGGTCTGCGAGTACAGCGCGTCCTTGGTGCGCTCAAAAAACGCGGTCAGGCGCAGCAGGCCCTCACCACCCCATCCAGCCATGTCCCGCTCGGCGGTCAGCTCGGTGGTCCAGCTCTTTTCGGGCTTCAGATTGGGGTCGTTGTTGATGAGCGTGCCACTGCCGCTGATGCCGCCCTGGTACAGCTCGGCCACGGTGGGCATGCGCACGGCGCGTCCGGTGGAGGCCTTGAGCACCCACAGGTCGCTGGCCTGGTAGGCCACCGCGGCCTTGGGCGAGACGTAGGTTTCGTTGCGCCCGGCGTGGTTCACCGTGGTGGTGGCGTTGCCGGTCTGGCCATTGCTGGCGCTCCAGCGCTCGGCGCGGGCGCCCAGCACGGCCTTCCACCGTGGCGCGATTTTCCAGGTGTCTTGCGCCCACAGGCCAATGAGCTGCGTGTCGCCGTTGAAGGCCTGGTTGCGGGCGCCTGCATCACCGCTGATCCAGTGGCTGGTGGCGTTCTCGATGGTGCGCAACCTGTAGCTGTCGCGCTGCAAGCCAAAGTCCACGATATGCGTGCCCTGCACCCCATCGGGCCGCCAGGTGCCCTTGGCGGCCAGCGTGTTCCATCCCGTGCCCTTGCTGTTGACGATGCGCCCTGCTCCGCCATTCAGCGCCGCAGGCAGCGCCACGGTGGCCGCGCGCAGGGTGTCGGTCTGGTAGTCGTACTGGCTGGCAGACACTTCCCAGTCAAACACGCCTTGCGTGCGGCTCTTGACCGACAGCCCATGCATGAAATGCGAGAGGTCTTCGTTGGACACGTTGAAGTCGGTGGGTGCGAGCGTGTACGAGCGGCCGTTGATGTTGACCGCGCCGCTGTAGACCGCATTGCCATTGGCGTCGCGCAGGTAGCTGGCGGGGCGCCCCTCGGATGCGTTGTGCCACCAGCCGAAGGTGTAGGCGGCACGCACGGTGGGCGAGACGTCGTAGGCGATCTTGGCCTTGATGTGGTCTTGCTGCGTGTGGTACTGCGTGGCCGTGCCCAGCAAATACCAGGGCTGGTTGTTGCGGTTGAACCCTGGCACCGCGCCGGTCACCGGCGTACCCGCATTGCCCACGGTGCCTGCCGATACGAGGCGTGTGGGGAAGGTGAGCGGCTGGCCGTCGCTGTCGGTCTTCTGGAAGTTGAGGAACCACGACCAGTCGCCGTTTTTGTTGCCCACCGAGGCGCTGATCTGTTTGCCAGCGTAGGTGGCGTTGGTGCCATACAAGTCAAACGGCTGGTGCTGGACGCTGACCTTGCCATGCGCCTCAAACTTTGTCGGCATGCGCGTGACGTAGTCCACCACCGCGCCCACCGAGTTGCCTGCATAGGCGGCAGAAAACGGGCCGTAGAGCACGTCCACGCGCTCAATTTCTTCTGGCGTGACCAGCATCCAGCGTGGCGCGTTGGTGGGGCCGTTGCCCAGGTAGTTGCTCAGCAAAATGCCATCGGCAAACACCATGGACCGCGCCGGGTTGCCCGTGCCCGAGGCGCGGGTGGACAGCACGGCGTGGTTGTAGTCGCCGATATAGCGCTTGCGCACCAGCAGACTGGGCAGGTACTTGAGGGCGTCTTCGCTGTCGGTGGCGTTGATCGCATGCTCGATCTGCTCGCGCGTCACGCCCTCGATGGTGGTGGGGATCTGCGTGGGCAGCGAGGTGGGCTGGCCGCCGGTGATGGTGACCACACCCAGTTCCTTGACGGGGGCATGGGTGATATCAGCGGAATGTGCGAGCGCGGGAACCACCGCGCACAGGGTGACGGGAAAGGCACGGGCCAAGGCCAGCGCCATGCGGCTTGGGCGCATGGAAACTCCTGAAGATCAAGCCAAACAGGCCGCTGGCGCTTGTTTTACAAGCACCAGAAGCTACTGAATCAATAGCAATTTCAGGAGAAGGCAGGCGGCCCGCGCGGCGGTAGCGGCGCGGCAGTGCGCGCAGCAATGTGCGCGGCGGGGATGGGGCGCAGCGCGTGCGCCAGGGGGTGCGCCACAGGCAGCTGGGCCTGCGACGCGGGAGGGGGAGCGCCAACGTGCACGCACAGCGGACAGTCGAGCGTGTGGCCGGGCAGCTCCTGGGCGCCGTCGTCTGTCTTGACCACCACCTTGATCGCGCCCGAGCCCGAGCAGATCAGCTCCATCGCCTGCGGGTTGACCAGGGGCGACGCCACCGCCACGCCAACCGACAGCACAAACCACGCGAGCACGAGGCGCGCCAGCCAGCGCAGCTGGCGGAGGGTGTGCATGGGGCGGGTTGGCATGGAGCGGTGATTGTAGGCGGCGCGAGCGGCGGCTCGGCGTTGCGCCGGGCCTGGCGTGGCACGCACATGACCTGCGTCATCTGCGTGACGGGCGCCGCATGGGCACGGCCCTACCATGCACCCACACCCGCCCCACGACCCATCACGGAGACCTACGCCATGCTCACACTCTGCGGCTTTTCTGCCAGCAACTACTACAACAAGGTCAAGCTGCAACTGCTTGAAAAGGGTCTGCCGTTTGAGGAACGGCTGGCCTGGGTCGGCGAGACGGACCGCACCGCCACGCCGCTGGGCAAGGTGCCCTACCTGCTTACCCCCGAAGGCCCGCTGTGCGAGTCGGCCGTGATGGCCGACTACATCGAGGCCCTGCACCCGGAGCCTGCTCTGCTGCCCCCGGGTGCTTACGGCGCCGCCAAGGTGCGCGAACTCGTCACCTTCCTCGAACTGCACCTGGAGCTGGTGGCGCGCAACCTGTACCCGCAGGCGTTTTTCGGCGGAACCGTCAGCGAATCCGCACGCGAGAAAGTGGGCGCGCAGCTCGAAAAGAACATTGCCGCGTTTGGCCAACTGACACGATTCGATCCGTTCATTGCCGGCAGCAGCTTCACGCTGGCCGACTGCGCCGCCATCGTGCACCTGCCGCTGGTGAGCTCGGCCACGAAGATCGTCTTTGGCCGGGACTTTCTGGCGGATCTGCCCGTGCGCGACTACCTGGCCCGCATGGGTGAACGCCCCCACGTGCAGCGCGTGAACGCCGACCGCAAGGCGAACACGGCAGAGATGCTGGCGCGTCCGAAGAAGTGACCGGAAACCCTTTGCAGGGGCCCAGGCGGACGCTGATTGCGCACGCTCGCGAGGGTTTTGCAAGGGGTGGTTGTCTGGAAGCAATGGCAGTGGCCACGCGCGCCTTCAGCGATGCGCCTGCAGCGCGACGCGACGCGAGTGAGGCCGCCGCACGGAGATACGCCACCCTGCGGCTGCCATGGCCTGCGCGAGGCCGGCCCGGGGGCCTGCCACGCGACCCCGCGCATGCATGGCCCATGCCATCCCATCCATCCACGGCAGCATGGCTTGATCGCGCCGATGCGCATGGGCATTCGCACTGGCGTTGGAGTTACCTGTCGAGCTTGCCCCGGTCCACGGATAGCGGCCCATCTTGAGTCGGCCACAGGAACGCGCTGCAGGCATCGTCCCGATGCAGACTGGGGCGGCGGCTGCTACCGTCGAGCAGGTGTTGACCTTGCTCAAGGCATTCACCGGGTGCCCGGCGCACCATGGAGGCAATCAACAGGAACCGGAGCCACCCCATGGATGCAACACAGACCGCCGTCTTTCGCGAACAGCTGCTGGCGCAGCAGCGCGCCGTGCTGGCCCAGCTGGCTGCGCAGCGTGGCGGCACCATCGGCCGCGCCGAGGCCGCAGCCGATCACTTCGGACGACCCGAAGATTCCCGCGCACAGGTGGCCACCGAACGGGAGCTGGAGTTCGCGCTGGACGCCCGCGAAACCGAGCACCTCGCTGCCATAGACGCAGCGCTGTCCCGCATTGCGGCTGGTACCTACGGCGAATGCACCGATTGCGGTGCCGACATCGCCACCAGCCGCCTGGAGGTCGCGCCCGAAGCAGCGCGCTGCCTTGCCTGCCAGGACACCACCGAACACCAGCGCCACACGGGCTGAATGCACCCGGCGCCCGTGGCGCCGCTCCCTGGACCTCCCCACACGGCGCACCCTGGCTGATGGGTTCGCGTACCCCGGTTTTTCACCCACCTTCCCCTCAGGAGAATTCATCAATGAGCACTTTTCACGCAGTCGTCTGGATGGACCATACCGAAGCCCATGTCGTGATGTTCGACCGCGAGCACGCCGAGTCGCAGCGCATCCGCTCGCGCAGCCACCACAAGCACCAGGGCAAGGCAGAGGATGTGGCCCCGTTTTTTGCGGCCGTGTCTGATGCCTTGGCGGACACCCGCGAAGTGCTGCTCGCAGGCCCCGGGCTGGCCCGCAACGAATTCCGCGACTGGTGTGCCAGGCAGCGCCCTGCCGTGGCGCAGGTGGTGGTGGATTCGGTGGCAGCCGATCACCCCAGCGACGCGCAGCTGGTGGCCATGGCCCGCCAGTACTTCAAGAAGTTCGACAACATGGCGGCTGATCCGTCCATGAATTGATGCCACACGCGGCGCATGCGCTGCGCTGCCGGTGACCTGCCCGCAGCTGGGCTATCGCTGCGCCGGGGCAAATCAGGCTGCTATCCTAGGTCGGATGCGCAGCCTTTTTCATCTTGCTTTTCATGTGACCGATCTGGAAGCCGCACGCCGCTTCTACGGCGGCGTGCTCGGGTGCCGTGAAGGCCGCAGCACCGACACCTGGGTCGACTTTGATTTTTTCGGGCACCAGATCTCGCTGCACCTGGGCGCGCCTTTCACGAGTGCGCGGACCGGGCATGTGGGCGACCATCTCGTGCCCATGCCGCACTTCGGCGCCATCCTTGAACTGCCCGAATGGCACGCACTCGCAGCACGGGTTCGAGCAGCCGGGGTGGTGTTCGTGCTGGAGCCGCAGGTGCGCTTTGCGGGCGAGCCCGGCGAGCAATGGACGATGTTCTTTCACGACCCCAGCGGCAATCCACTCGAGTTCAAAGGATTTGCGTCGCTTGATGCGGTGTACGCGACCTGAACGCTATCGCAACACGCCCCCGTGCACCGGTACGGCACCACGCAGCCAGCCGCATACGCGCCGAACCCATGCAGCCGGCACTGGGCCTTTAGGTTGTTGACGCGTGCGGCTGGCGGTTCAACACTGGGGTGGGCCGAACCTTTTCTCCCAAGCCGCACTGGGCGTGTCGCGTGCAGGCACTGTGCCATCGCTTTACAGCGGAAGCTGGCTCCCTGCAACGCAGGCGGCGTGGGGAGCGAGCGCACTCACCCCTCCCCACCTCGGCGGCCTGCATGCGCATCGCAGCCCCGCGGCCGCGGCGGGGCGTTAGCGGCGTCGCAGGATCGGCATCGCGCCCAGCGCAAACACCGAGTTAGGCACACCGACCTTGGCCATCAGCGGGCGTGGCTTCGGGGCCAGCTTGCGAACCACAGCGGCTGGCTCGGGATCATCGACGGGCACGCCCTTGGCACGCTGCTGCGCAACCAGTTCCTGCAAGGACACCGATTGCAGGTATTCCATGACCCGGACGTTGAAGGTAGACCACAGTTCACCCGTCATCGATTTCACCCGCGCAGCCTGACCGGCGTTGGCGCTGGCCACGCCGTCGTCCGACAGGGTCTCCACCGCCAGGATGATGTCGGCCACGGAAATATCACGCGGATGACGCGCCAGCGTGTAGCCGCCGCCAGGGCCACGGGTGCTTTCCACCAGCCCCGCGCGGCGCAATGCGCTGAACAGCTGCTCCAGGTAAGAAAGCGATGTACCCAGCCGTGTGCTGATGGTCGAGAGCGCAATGGGCCGCAACTGCTGGCGCACCGCCAGATCGGTAATTGCCGACACCGCCAGTTGACCTCGTGTGGTGATTCGCATCGTTGCTACTCCTTGTGAAGTTGATGAGGCCGGTCGTTCCAGACCGGTTCCAGCACTCAATGTAGGGCATTGGACACTTCGCGTACATTCGATTATTTGCGATTGATACATCGCTTTTATCGAAGTGTCGAAGACAACTCCAGCATGAACTTCAAACATTTGCGCTATTTCTGGACGGTGGCGAAGGCGGGCGGCGTCGTCCGCGCTGGAGAGCAACTGCACACCACACCCCAGACGCTTTCGGGGCAGATCCGTTTGCTGGAGGAATGGCTGGGGCACGACCTTTTCCGCAAACGAGGACGGGGGCTGGAACTCACCAGCGAGGGCCGCGTCGCCCTCGGTTATGCCGAGCAGATCTTCGCCTTGGGCGATGAGCTGGAGCAATCCGTCAGGCTTGCGCGCAATCAGGCGCGCCCCCTGGAGTTTCGGGTCGGCGTGGCGGATTCCGTGGCGAAGTCGGTGGCGTACCACCTGCTGGAGCCCGCACTGGGCCTTGATCTGGCGCGGCCCGTGCACATGGTGTGCCAGGAAGGCAAGTTTCCCGAGCTGATTGCCCAGTTGAGCCTGAACCGCCTTGACCTCGTGCTGGCCGACGAGCCCGTATCCAAGAAGATCGGCGTGAAAGCGTTCAACCACCAACTGGGCGTGAGCGGTATGAGCTTCCTGTGCGCACCTTCGCTGCGACAGGAGTTGAGTGGCAGTTTTCCCGAGAGCCTGCAGGGCGCACCCATGCTGATTCAGGGCCCGATGTCCTCGGTGCGGCAGCAACTGGACCATTGGTTCAACAAGCACCAGTTGCGCCCGCGTGTCGTTGGAGAATTTGACGACAGTGCACTGATGAACGCCTTCGGCAGAGAAGGCCGAGGGGTGTTCACGTCCCCCACCGTGCTGGATACGGAAACCACGGCACAGTACGGGGTGGAGGTGATCGGTCGATCGACCGAACTGGTCGAGGAATTTTTCGCCATCTCGGTCGAAAGGCGAATCACACACCCCTGCGTTGCGGCCATTACCCGAAGCGCCAAGGCTGACCTGTTCGGGAAGAGCGCAGGTTGAGTGGACGCCAGCGTTGGCAGCCGATCAGGGGCGAATCGCGACGCCGGGTGCTCGCGCCGGAGGCAGTTCCGGGAGACCCCTTTGCTCCATGGCTCCGTCGGCTCCGCGGGCCAGTCGGTCAGGACGGCAAATAGCCGCACCTTGCAGGACCGACACCACCCACACTGCGCTGACAAGGAAAAGTTTTCCCCGTAAGTGCGTGCACAGGGTTCGCATTCGAGGCAAAAGCGGACGACTGGCGCCCCTGCTGCGGCTGTCGGACTTCGCCCGAAGGCACCACGGCATCGGCATGGTCGTGAGCGAAATCAGGCGCCGCAAAACAAAAACGCCCACTGGAGAGTGGGCGTTTTGAACGGCATAACTGCCTGTGTTGGTTGCGCGAGAAGGATTTGAACCTCCGACCTTTGGGTTATGAGCCCAACGAGCTACCAGACTGCTCCATCGCGCGGTAAGAAATAAATTATACCCTATTATTCAGCTGCGGCCGAATTATTTTCGGTTTCTGCAGCGCGGTCGACGAGTTCGACCAGTGCCATGGGCGCGTTGTCACCCACGCGGAAACCCATCTTCAGGATACGGGTGTAGCCGCCAGGACGAACCTTGAAACGGGGGCCCAGGTCGTTGAACAGCTTGGTGACGCTGTCGCGGTCACGCAGTCGGTTGAACGCCAGGCGGCGGTTTGCAACGGAATCTTCCTTGGCCAGGGTGATCATGGGCTCGATCACGCGGCGGAGTTCCTTTGCCTTGGGAACCGTGGTCTTGATGGCCTCGTGCTCAATGAGCGAGTTCATCATGTTCTGCAGCATCGCGAGGCGGTGCGAGCTGGTGCGATTGAGTTTGCGAAGGCCGTGTCCGTGGCGCATGGTGCTTTCTTTCTACTGTCTATGTAATTAAATCAGGCAGCCGTATCAGGTACTGCCCGAGGCACTGGTCCCGCTGGGGAACCTAAAATTATAACTTAACGCTTGTCGAGGCCTGCGGGAGGCCAGTTCTCCAGCTTCATCCCCAAGGTCAGGCCGCGCGAAGCGAGCACTTCCTTGATCTCATTGAGCGACTTGCGACCCAGATTGGGGGTCTTGAGCAGCTCGTTCTCGGTGCGCTGGATGAGGTCACCGATGTAGTAAATGTTCTCGGCCTTCAGGCAGTTTGCAGAGCGGACGGTCAGTTCCAGCTCGTCCACAGGACGCAGCAGGATCGGATCGAACGTCGCATTGCCGCGCGGACCTGCCGGTGCATCGAACGCAGCCAGTTCGCCGCCTTCCAGCTGTGCGAACACAGCCAGTTGCTCAACGAGAATCTTTGCCGAAGCGCGCACCGCATCTTCTGCAGTGATGGCGCCGTTGGTCTCGATTTCGACGACGAGCTTGTCCAGATCAGTACGCTGCTCGACGCGGGCGCTCTCCACCGTGTAGCTCACGCGCTTGACGGGCGAAAACGATGCATCCAGCACGATACGGCCAATCGACTTCGTCGACTCGTCCGCGTAGCGGCGCAGATTACCCGGCACGTAGCCGCGGCCCTTTTCGACCTTGATCTGCATGTCCAGCTTGCCACCAGCCGACAGGTTGGCAATCACGTGGTCGGGATTGACGATCTCGACGTCGTGCGGAGTCTGGATGTCACGGGCCGTGACAACACCTTCTCCGTCCTTGCGCAGGCTCAGGGTGACTTCGTCGCGGTTGTGCAGCTTGAACACCACACCCTTGAGGTTCAACAGGATGTTGACCACGTCTTCCTGAACGCCATCGATGGAGGAGTACTCGTGCAGGACGCCTGCAATGGTGACTTCCGTCGCTGCGTAACCCACCATGGACGAGAGCAGGACGCGCCGAATGGCGTTGCCCAGCGTGTGACCGTAGCCACGCTCGAACGGCTCCAGTGCAACCTTGGCACGATTGTGGCCAAGTTGCTCAACATTGATAGCCTTGGGTTTCAGCAAATTGGTTTGCATTCAGACTTCCTCTCAATACCCCCAGCTCGTTACACCGGTAAGGCTGGTGAAGCGCCTACACCGCGATGCCTCGCGGTGTAGGGACGGTTTTCTCGAAATACGTACCGGCGATTAGCGCGAGTACAACTCAACGATCAGCGATTCGTTGATGTCGGCAGCGAACTCGTCACGGTCAGGCACCTTCTTGAAGATACCTTCGGCCTTCTCGGCGTTCACTTCAACCCATGCTGGCATGCCGACCTGGGCGGCCAGTTGCAGTGCTTCCACCACACGGTTCTGCTTCTTGGACTTTTCGCGAACAGCCACCACATCGCCGGCCTTCACGAGGTACGAAGCGATATTGACCGACTTGCCATTCACGGTGATCGCCTTGTGCGAGACGAGCTGGCGTGCTTCAGCGCGCGTGGAGCCAAAGCCCATGCGGTACACCACGTTGTCCAGGCGGGATTCCAGAAGGAACAGCAGGTTCGCGCCAGTGTTACCCTTTTTGCCGTCAGCAGCTTCAAAGTAGCGGCGGAATTGCTTTTCCAGCACACCGTACATGCGCTTGACCTTCTGCTTTTCACGCAGTTGCAGACCGTAGTCAGACGTGCGTGCGCCGGAAGTACGGCCGTGCTGGCCTGGCTTGGAATCGAACTTCGACTTGTCAGCGATCGAGCGACGGGCGCTCTTGAGGAACAGGTCGGTGCCTTCACGGCGGGAGAGTTTGGCCTTGGGGCCGAGGTAACGTGCCACTTGAGCTTCCTTTGTGTCATCTGCCGCAAACCATTGCGGGAGCCGCCTGAGGCGCTTGCGCGTTCACAGGCGGCGGTGGGCTTAGAGAGAAATTAGATACGACGGCGCTTCTGAGGGCGGCAGCCGTTGTGAGGCACTGGCGTCACATCGGAGATCGACGTGATGCGGATGCCCAGTGCGCCCAGAGCGCGCACCGAGGATTCACGGCCTGGACCGGGACCCTTGATCTCGACGTCGAGGTTCTTGATGCCCTGGTCGATGGCGGCGCGGCCAGCCACTTCCGATGCCACCTGGGCAGCGAACGGGGTGGACTTGCGGGAGCCCTTGAAGCCCTGGCCACCCGACGATGCCCACGACAGAGCATTGCCCTGGCGGTCGGTGATCGTGATGATGGTGTTGTTGAACGAAGCGTGCACGTGTGCAATGCCGTCCGAAACGTTCTTCCGGACCTTCTTGCGGACGCGCTGGGCTGCGTTATTGGCAGGAGATTTAGCCATGTTGATCTTTCAATCTCTTTATTTCTTCAGTGCAGCTGCACCCTTGCGCGGGCCCTTGCGGGTACGTGCATTGGTACGCGTACGCTGACCACGCATTGGCAGACCGCGACGGTGGCGGAAACCACGGTAGCAACCGATGTCCATCAAGCGCTTGATGTTCATCGTGGTCTCACGGCGCAGGTCACCTTCAATGGTGAACTGCTCGATTTGCTCACGAATTTTTTCCAGGTCGCCGTCAGTCAGATCCTTGATCTTCTTGCTGTAAGCGATACCTGTTGCTTCGCAAATCTTGCGAGCGCGGGTGCGACCAATGCCAAAAATGGCGGTCAGACCGATTTCCGCGTGCTTGTGCGGCGGAATGTTAATGCCAGCGATACGTGCCATATGCGTCCTCTAATACTTTCCAATCAACCTTGGCGCTGCTTGTGACGCAGGTCCGTGCAGATCACGCGCACCACACCCTTGCGGCGGATGATCTTGCAGTTGCGGCAGATTTTTTTGACCGAAGCCGAAACTCTCATTGCATTCTCCTAAAACTTTTCCATCCGTCCCGGCTGTTTCGCACGGAACACAATCTGTCCCGCGAAACCGTGGGGCGCCAATTCAACCGTTATCCATTCGGTGTACTGCCTGGCTTGCGCCTGGCAGTGACTCCTCTGTCTCAACCGCCTGCGTTGCCTTTGAAACTTGCCTTCTTGAGCAACGATTCATACTGCTGGGACATCATGTAGTTCTGGACCTGGGCCATGAAGTCCATGGTCACCACCACAATGATCAGCAAGGATGTCCCACCGAAGTAAAACGGTACGTTGTACTTCAGGATAAGGAACTCAGGCAGCAGGCACACAAACGTGATGTACACCGCACCGGCCAGCGTCAGGCGAACCAGAATCTTGTCGATGTAGCGAGCTGTCTGTTCACCAGGACGAATCCCGGGGATGAACGCACCGCTCTTCTTCAGATTGTCTGCAGTCTCGCGGCTGTTGAAGACCAGTGCCGTGTAGAAGAAACAGAAGAAGATGATCGCTGCGGCATAGAACATCACATAGATGGGCTGACCCGGGGTCAGGGCACCAGAGATGTCCTTCAGCCAGCGCATCGACTCACCCGCACTAAACCAGTTCACGACCGTTGCCGGAAGCAAAATGATCGATGAAGCGAAGATCGGTGGAATGACGCCTGCCATGTTCAGCTTCAGCGGCAGGTGCGACGATTGACCGCCATAGACCTTGTTGCCGACCTGTCGCCGCGCATAGTTCACCAGGATCTTCCGCTGGCCACGCTCCACATACACCACGAAGTAAGTCACCAGACCTACCACGATGACAATGAAGATCGCTGCCAGAATGCTCATCGCACCCGTACGCACCAGCTCCAGCAAACCACCAATCGAGCTTGGCAGTCCGGCTGCGATACCTGCAAAGATCAGGATCGAGATGCCGTTGCCCAACCCGCGTTCGGTAATCTGCTCGCCCAGCCACATCAGGAACATCGTTCCAGCCGTGAGGCTGACCACCGCGGTCATGCGGAAGCCAAAACCCGGGCTCAGCACCAGGCCCGCAGAGCTTTCCAGCGCCACGGCGATTCCCAGCGACTGGAACAGTGCCAGGCCGAGTGTGCCGTAACGCGTGTACTGCGTAATCTTCCTGCGACCGGCTTCGCCTTCCTTCTTCAACTGCTCGAACGTGGGAACCACGTAAGTCATCAGCTGCATGATGATCGATGCCGAGATGTACGGCATGATCCCCAGAGCAAAGACTGTGAAGCGTGAAAGCGCTCCACCCGAGAACATGTTGAACAGGTTCAGGATCCCGCCTTGCTGGCCACTGAACAACTGTTGCAGCTGGGCTGGATCGATACCAGGAACCGGGATGTGTGCCCCGATGCGATACACGACCAGCGCAAGCAGCAGAAAAACCAGTCGACGACGCAGGTCGCCGAACTTGCCGGTTTTTGCAATTTGAGCCGCGCTAGTAGCCACAGATGTTTTCCTTCAGCGCCAAACTCAGGCGATGCTGCCGCCAGCGGCTTCGATGGCTGCCTTGGCACCCGCCGTAGCACCCACGCCGGTCAGCTTGACTGCCTTGGTGAGTGAGCCACTCTTGATGACCTTGACAACCTTGGCCAGCTCGCCGACCAGGCCTGCCTGCTTGAGCGCCAGCACGTCCACTTCGGCCAGGCCGAGTTGGTCCAGGGCTGTAAGCGTCACTTCTGCATTGAACTTGAGCAGGTGCGACTTGAAGCCGCGCTTGGGCAAGCGACGTTGCAGAGGCATTTGACCGCCTTCGAAGCCTACCTTGTGGTAGCCACCGGAACGCGACTTTTGACCTTTGTGACCACGGCCAGCGGTCTTGCCCAGGCCGGAGCCGATACCACGGCCTACGCGGCGCTTGGCATGCTTGGCACCGTCTGCGGGCTTGATGCTATTGAGTTCCATGATCTATCTCTCAGAGGACTTTGACCAGATAGCTGATCTTGTTAATCATGCCGCGCACTTCGGGCGAGTCCTGCAATTCGCTCACGCTGTTGAGCTTGCGCAGACCCAGGCCGCGAACGGTGGCGCGGTGCGATTCCTTGGTGCCAATCGGGCTGCGCACCAGTTGAATCTTGACGGTTTGTTGCGTTGTCATTTTCAGGCTCCGGTTCAGGCGAAGATGTCTTCGACCGTCTTGCCGCGCTTGGCCGCAACATTCGATGGCGTGGTCGAATTGACCAGTGCGTCGAACGTGGCACGAACCATGTTGTAGGGGTTGGACGAACCATGGCTCTTGGCCACGATATCGGTCACGCCCAGCACTTCGAAGACGGCGCGCATGGGACCGCCAGCGATGATGCCGGTACCCTTGGGGGCAGGAGCCATCATCACGACTGCAGCACCATGGTGACCCGTCACGTTGTGGAAAATGGTGCCGTTCTTCAACGAGACCTTGACCATGTTGCGACGGGCTTCTTCCATTGCCTTCTGCACGGCAGCAGGCACTTCCTTGGACTTGCCCTTGCCCATGCCAACGCGGCCGTCACCGTCGCCAACCACTGTCAGTGCGGCGAAACCGAGAATACGGCCACCCTTCACGACTTTGGTCACGCGGTTGACCGCGATCATTTTTTCGCGCAGACCGTCGTCCTGGCCTTCGCTCTGCACTTTGGGTTGAAATTTAGCCATTTTGTATTCCGCTCCGCTTAGAACTGCAGGCCGGCTTCACGGGCTGCGTCGGCCAGAGCCTTGACGCGACCGTGGTAGGCGAAGCCTGCGCGATCAAATGCAACCTTCTCAACACCGGCAGCCTTCGCCTTCTCAGCGATACGCTTGCCGATGATCTGGGCTGCAGCGGCATTGCCACCCTTGCCCGAACCGCCGAGCGACTTGCGCACGTCTGCTTCTGCCGTGGAAGCGGAAGCCAACACCTTGCTGCCGTCGCCGGAGATGACACTGGCGTAGATATGGAGGTTCGTGCGGTTCACCGTGAGACGCGCCACGCCTTGCTGTGCAATGCGGATGCGGGTCTGACGCGAACGACGAAGACGCTGCTCTTTCTTGGTCAACATGTTGCAGCTCCTTATTTCTTCTTGGTCTCTTTGATCGTGATCTTTTCGTCCGAATAACGGATGCCCTTGCCCTTGTAGGGCTCGGGTGGACGAACAGCACGGATCTCAGCGGCGATCTGACCGACGCGCTGACGGTCAGCACCCTTGACCACCACTTCAGTGGGGGTAGGGGTTGCAACCGTGATGCCGGCGGGCATTTCGATATTGACCGGGTGCGAATAGCCAACAGCCAGGTTCAGCTTGGAACCCGAGGCAGCAGCCTTGTAGCCCACGCCCACCAGGTTCAGCTTCTTCTCGAAGCCCTTGCTCACACCGACCACCATGTTGTTGACCAACTGGCGAATGGTGCCGCTCATGGCGTTTGCTTCGCGGGAATCATTGGCAGGCTCAAAGCTGAGCTTGCCTTCGTTCGAGGACACCTTCACCAGCGCGTTTTGCGCCAGCGACAGGGCCCCGCCAGAACCCTTCACGGAGATCTGGTCATCTTTCACGGACACATCCACGCCTGCGGGGATGGTCACGGGCATTTTTCCTACTCGGGACATTTCAGTTTCTCCTCAATGCCGCGGGTTAGGCCACGTAGCAGAGCACTTCGCCACCGACACCGGTAGCGCGCGCCTTGCGATCGGTCATCACGCCCTTGGGCGTTGTGACAATTGCCACACCCAGACCGTTCATGACTTGTGGAATGGAATCACGGCCCTTGTAAACACGCAATCCAGGGCGGCTGACGCGCTCGATGCGCTCAATCACGGGACGGCCTGCGTAGTACTTCAGGGCAATTTCGAGTTCGGACTTGCCAGCTTCGGTCTTGACCTGGAAGCCGTCGATGTAACCTTCGTCCTTCAGCACCTGGGCGATGGCAATCTTCACTTTGGAAGAAGGCACCAGAACCGTGGCCTTGGAGACCATCTGTGCATTACGGATGCGGGTCAGCAAGTCAGCGATGGGATCACTCATGCTCATGTTTAATCTCTCCTGCCTGCTTACCAGCTGGCTTTGGTGACACCGGGGATGTCGCCTGCAAAAGCCAGTTCGCGGATCTTGGCGCGAGCCAGACCGAATTGACGGAAGGTGCCACGTGGACGACCGGTGATTTCGCAACGGTTGCGCTGACGCGTGGGGTTGGCGTTGCGGGGGAGCTTCTGCAGGCCCAGACGGGCTGCATCGCGCTCTTCGTCGCTGCGCTTGGCATCGCCAGCAATTGCCTTCAGTTCCGCATACTTCGTTGCGTACTTGGCTGCCAGTTTTTCGCGCTTCAGTTCGCGCTGGATCAAAGCTACTTTAGCCATGCTTCGCCTCAGTTCTTGAACGGGAAACGGAAACCAGCCAGAAGAGCCTTGGCTTCTTCGTCGGTCTTGGCCGTCGTGGTGATGCTGATGTTCAGGCCGCGCAGAGCGTCAACCTTGTCGTACTCGATCTCAGGGAAAATGATCTGTTCCTTGACACCGATGTTGTAGTTGCCGCGGCCATCAAAGGCGCGACCGGAGATACCGCGGAAGTCACGGACGCGGGGCAGTGCCACGGTCACGAAACGGTCCAGGAACTCATACATCTGCACACCGCGCAGAGTCACCATGCAACCGATGGCCTGGCCTTCGCGGATCTTGAAACCGGCGATAGCCTTCTTGGCCTTGGTCACCACGGGCTTCTGACCAGCAATCTTGGTCAGGTCAGCCACGGCGTTGTCCATCACCTTCTTGTCCGAGACTGCTTCGCTCACGCCCATGTTCAGGGTGATCTTGGTCAGACGCGGAACCTGCATCGGCGAGGTGTAACCGAACTGCTTGGTGAGTTCGGGAGCGATCTTGTCGCGGAAAACTTCTTGAAGTCGTGCCATGTTTACCCCTTAGGCCGCCTTGATTTCAGCGCCGCTGGACTTGAACACGCGAACGCGTGTGCCGTCTGCCTGCACCTTGATGCCCACACGGTCAGCCTTGCCGGTAGCCGCATTGAAGATGGCCACGTTGGACTGGTGGATAGGCATGGCCTTTTCCACGATGCCGCCGGTCGTACCCTTCATGGGGTTTGGCTTGGCGTGCTTCTTGACCAGGTTGATGCCGTCGATGACGATGTAGGAGTCATCCTTGCGCAGCGACACAGTGCCGCGCTTGCCCTTGTCACGGCCGGTCAGCACGATGACTTCGTCGCCCTTGCGAATCTTGTTCATGGCGCGTCCTCAGAGAACTTCAGGAGCCAGGGACACGATCTTCATGAACTTCTCGGTACGCAGTTCACGCGTCACGGGTCCGAAGATGCGGGTGCCGATAGGCTCCAGCTTGGAGTTGAGCAACACTGCTGCGTTGCCGTCGAATTTGACGAGCGAGCCATCACCGCGGCGGATGCCCTTTGCGGTACGAACGACCACTGCACTGTAAACCTCGCCTTTTTTGACGCGGCCACGTGGAGCGGCTTCTTTGATGCTCACCTTGATGATGTCGCCAACGCTTGCATAGCGACGCTTCGAGCCACCCAGCACCTTGATGCAAAGGACGGACTTGGCGCCGGTATTGTCGGCAACCTCTAACCGAGATTCTGTCTGGATCATTTCAATATTCCCAACTTGCACCAGAAGACAACAGCCCCAGAGAACTTCTCGAGGGCTGCAGATCAGCCAGTCAGTCTTGGGCCCGTCGTCCGCACCGCAAACCATTTGCAGCACTTCCCGCTGGGCAGAAACTTCACGTAGGAAACGCGAAGCCCTCGATTATTGCAAAGCGTGATTGCTGTGTCAAGCGCCGATCAGGCCGGCACGTGCAGATACTGGGGTGCGAGCGCCAGAAAGTCTTGCAGCGCCGGGTCGGTACCCAGTTCGTCCTGCAGGATGGCCGCGACCGCAGGGGCCAGCTCGATGGCCTTGCGGGCATCCAGAAACAGCATGCGCGATCTGCGGGCGAGCACGTCTTCCACGGTGCAGGCGTATTCGTACCGTGCGGCAAAACGCACCATGGCTTCGGTCAGACCGCCGCCCAGCTCTGAAGACTGCCCCGCAAGCGCCTGCACGAAGGGCGCATCGCTGCCGTACGAATGCATGCCCTGTGCGTCGCTGATGCGGTGCGTGACCTTTCCCTGTGGCGCACCCACCACCGACAGCGAATTGGTAACGCCCGCCGGCTTTTCCGGCAGCAGGCCGGATGTGAAGCATTTTTGCAACACATCTTCGGCCATGGCCCGGTAGGTGGTCCATTTCCCGCCCGTCACGGTGACCAGGCCGCTCCGGCTGGCCAGCACCGTGTGCTCGCGGCTCAGGCTCTTGGTGTTGTCGCCGTCGTCGTCCTGCGGCTTGACCAGCGGGCGCAGGCCGACCCAGATGCTGCGGATGTCCTGCACGCCCGGCGCCCGGCTGAGGTAGCGCGCGGATTCTTCCAGGATGAAGCGGACTTCTTCGGCAAACGGCAGCGGCTCGCGCACCACGTCCTGGCGGGGGCTGTCGGTGGTGCCCAGAATGAGCTTGCCCAGCCACGGCACCGCGAACAGCACGCGCCCGTCGGCCGTCTTGGGCACCATGAGCGCGTGGTCGGACGGCAAAAATTCCCGATCAACCACGATGTGCACGCCCTGGCTGGGCGCCACCATGGCCGTCACGGGGCGGCCTGTGGCCTCGCCGTCCATCTGGCGCAGGCCATCCACCCAGACACCGGTGGCATTGACCACCGCATGCGCCCGCACGGTGAATTCCTGGCCGCCCACCGCGTCGCGGCAGACGAAGCCAGCCACCTTGCCGTTGTCGTGCACCAGCGCGGTGGCAGGGCAATAGTTCACCACCAGGGCACCCAGGCTGGCGGCCGTGCGCGCCAGCGCCAGCGCCAGGCGGGCGTCGTCAAACTGGCCGTCCCAGTACTTCACGCCGCCCTTGAGGCCCTCCGCGCGCGCCGTGGGCAGGCACTTGAGCGTGCTTTCTTTGCCGAGAAATTCGGTGGCACCCAGGCCTGCCTTGCCGGCCAGGGCGTCGTACATCTTGAGCCCGATGCCGTAGAACGGGGTCTCCCAGAAACGGTAGGACGGCATGACGAAAGGCAGCGGTTGCGCCAGGTGCGGCGCGTTGTGCAGCAGCGTGGTGCGCTCGTGCAGCGCCTCGCGCACCAGGGCGATGTTGCCCTGGGCCAGGTAGCGCACGCCACCGTGCACCAGCTTGGTGGCGCGGGACGACGTTCCCTTGGCGAAATCGTGCGAATCAATCAGAACCACGGAAAAACCCCGTGCGGCCGCGTCCACAGCCACCCCGAGGCCGGTGGCACCCCCTCCGATGACCGCCAGGTCGTACTGGACGGGCTGGGCCAGGCGGGCGAGCAGGTCGACCCGTCGTGTGGGCAGGGGGGAAGGCGTGGCTGAAGTCATGGGGTGATTGTCCATGGGTCTCGCAAAAATTAAGGGTTTACCCTTGAATTCCTGAGGCAGGTGGCATGGGATCACGCCCTGCCCACCCGCAACCCGGTGTTGTCGGTCAATGAAAAAAGCAGCCAGCGACCTTGTGAGTGCTGGCTGCTGATGGGGTCATCGCATGAAGAAGAGACCGCTCAGGTCCTCAACGTGCCTTGCCGTCCTTCCAGGCCTGCAGCAGCGTGCCGTAGGCAATGGTCTGGCCCTTGGGCTTTTCGTTGGCCAGCTTGGCCCACGGTGCCTGCTTGTCGCTCAGCCACTTGGCGTTGTCGCTCTTGGGGTTGAGCTTGGGCGCGCACTTGGCCATGCCGGCGCGCTCCAGGCGGGCCATCACCTGGTCCATTTCGTCGGCCAGCGTGTCCATGGCGCCCTGGGGCGTCTTCTCGCCCGTCACGGCCTGGGCCACGTTCTTCCACCACAGCTGGGCCAGCTTGGGGTAGTCGGGCACGTTAGTGCCGGTGGGCGACCATGCCACGCGGGCGGGGCTGCGGTAGAACTCCACCAGGCCGCCCAGCTTGGGCGCCAGGTCGGTCATGGCCTTGCTCTGGATGTCGGATTCGCGGATGGGCGTGAGGCCGACCGTGGTCTTCTTGAGCGAGGTGGTCTTGGCCGTCACGAACTGCGCGTAGAGCCAGGCGGCAGCCGTCTTGTTGGCGTCGTGGTCCTTGAAGAAGGTCCAGCTGCCCACGTCCTGGTAGCCGTTCTGCATGCCCTGCTTCCAGTAGGGGCCGTTCGGGC
>ENA-UOXO01000049-UOXO01000049.1-mixed-culture-metagenome-genome-assembly--contig:-NODE-49-length-86021-cov-7.967871_pt1 | contig 86021 bp, 81 predicted proteins | sample MGYA00238162_ERZ761640 | MGnify/ENA primary metagenome ERZ761640 (study PRJEB28914, sample SAMN08778297) | mixed culture metagenome | isolation source: Freshwater growth medium | place: USA...
TAGTGCGGCCTCGCTATGGCACAGCCAGAACCGATTGGTGAAGAGGTTCCTTAGCGCGTTGATGCATTGGTGCATCAATGCATCACTGCATCTGTGCATTCATTGGAAACGCCGGCCTGACCGCCCGGGTGCATCGCCGCCAGGGCATTGCAACGGGGCCCAAGCTGCAGGGCCCGCCCGCTCAGTGCGAGGCGTGCCGGGCGTGTTCCAGCGGGGCGCGCAGGGCCGTGGGCAACTGCCCCTGAAACAGCGCGGTCACCTGTTCCAGCGTGGTGCGTGCCGTGTATTCGCCGCGCACTGCAGTCAGCGTGCTGAAAAGGTCATTGCGCAGGTACCACAGTGCCTCAATGTCTGCGGCGTAGCGCACGCGGATGTTCATGCGTGCGACTTCGCCACCCGTGCCGCCGGCCAGGCTGGTGAGCATGGCCTGTCGGATACGTTCGAGGCCTTGGTGGCGTACCCACGCGGTTGACGCTGGCTTGTCGCGGCCGAGCAGGTCGTCGATGGGGGTGCGGACGTTGGGCTGGCTCCAGCGCATGGGGATTGGCTGTAACGCCATTGCAGTGCAGGGTCAGTTAAGTTACGCCCGGGCCTTGCTTTGCGCAAGAGTGATGCTCCTCTTTTTGCACAAAGACAACACTGCCTGTGCCGGCTCCAGAGCGTTGCTCACGGCATGTGCCATCGTCCCGGGCACCCTTTCGCCATGCACCTGCGGCCTGGCAGGGCATCGTGGCCGCCTGCCGCACTGGAGCCGCCTGGCCGCGCTGATGCCGAAGCCAACCCGGCCCTGCCCGCCGTAACCTTCGTTGAACATTGCCGCGCACGCAGTCTGCCCTGCTGGACTAAACTGGTTGCATGATGTTGCTCTTGTTGCGTTACCCATGACCGTGCTTTCGACGGTTGTTTTTGCCGATATTTCTGGCAGCGCTTCCCTGTACGAAACGTTGGGCAACGAGCGCGCCACAGAGGCGATCACCAAAATGACCCAGTGGCTGGGCGACACGGTGGAGTCGCAAGGCGGACGTGTGGTCAAGACCCTGGGTGACGGGGTTCTCGGCCTGTTTGGTGATGCCTCCGGGGCTGTCTCCGCGATGGCGCACCTGCTGCGTGAGCACCTGGCCCGGCTGGACCGCTGGCCCCAGCCACTGCAGCTGAACATCCGCGTGGGCATTGCCAGCGGCGAGGTCGTTGATGTAGACGGCGACTGCTATGGCGATGCCGTGAACGTGGCTGCGCGCCTGTGCGAACTGGCCGGGCCTGGCGAGATCTGGGCCACCGAGATCTCGGTGCTGCTGGCCGGTACCGCAGCAGACGTGCCCTACCGCAACCTGGGCCAGATGGATCTTCGCGGCAAGGCCAATCCGCTGGTCCTGTACCAGGTCGAGTGGCGCGAAAACGAGGCGCCGGAATTGCTCACGATGCAGGCCGCGCTCGCCAGCAATTTTGCGCCGATGGATTCGATCCTGGGCCAGATCCAGTTCTCTTGGCACGGCATCGACATGACCTTTGCCTCCACCGATGCCCCGGTGCATGTGGGCCGTGCCAACCATGCCCAGCTGTGCATCAACGACCCCCGCGTATCGCGCCTGCATGCCCGCATCGACTGGCGCAACAGTGGCTTCCTGCTGACCGACCTGAGCAGTTTCGGCACGTGGGTGCAGTTTGAGGGCAGCGCGTCGCCCGTGCGGCTGCGGCGGGACGCGTGCATCCTGCATGGCGGTGGGCAGATCGCGCTAGGGGTCTCTTTCAGCGAGCCCAGCGCACCGGTTCTGACATTCCGTATCGCGGGCAGCAGCGTGCACCTGCGCTGACGCCGCCCCCGCGCGGCGCCAGCCGTACAGCACGCAAGCGGGACAGTTGCTACTCCCGGCTTGCATCAAAATCGGCCAGGCGCGTGTGCGGCAAAAAGCATGGATGCGAAACGGGCGAAAACCGGAGATCGCGGGTTGCTACTGCCTGTGCGAGACCGGTTTGTCGCCCATCGCAGCCGATGATCCTTCGGCCGCACAGGCCCCTGGGCAACATTGCCCACACAAAAAATTCAACGGAGATCACAACAATGGCGTGGATAAAGCGAACAGCCGTGGGGCTGGTGGTGGCCGCCTTGCTGGCGGGTACCGCCGCAGCGGTGTATGTGCAGCGCAGTTTTGCCGTGGTGGATGGCAAGCTGCAAGTGGCCGGCCTTCAAGCGCCAGTGACGGTGCAGCGTGACGCTTCGGATGTGACGCACATCAGCGCACAGAGCCCGCAGGACGTGTGGTTTGCCATGGGCTACGTGCACGCCCAGGAGCGCACCTGGCAGCTGGAGTTCAACCGCCGCGTGATGCACGGGCAGCTCTCCGAAGTGTTCGGCGCAGCCACCCTTGAAACTGACAAGCTGATGCGCGCGCTGGACATCGCCGGTACGGCGCGGCGCCAGTACGAGGGCTTGCCGGCCTACGCCAGGGAAGCCCTGCAGGCCTACAGCCAGGGCATCAACGCGTTCCACCAAGACCGCCCACAAGCACTGCCACCCGAGTTCCATATCCTGCGCGTGACCCCCGGCGGAACTTCCGGAAAGGTGTGGGAACCCGAAGACAGCGTGGGCTGGGCGCTGATGATGGCGCTGGACCTGGGCGGCAACTGGGGCAATGAATTTGCACGCCTGTCGGTGGCCGGCACCCTGGATACGGGTCGCCTGTGGCAGCTGATGCCGCCCTACCCCGGTGAGGCCCCGGTGGCCACGGCCGACCTGGCCACGCTGTACCGCGAGCTGGGCGTGTACCGTAACGCGCCCGCAGGCACCGCCAAGGCTGCCGCGGTACCGCAAGCCCCTGCTGCGCCGCGCGGGCAGGGCCCGTTGTCGGCACAGGTCAGCGCCGGCATGCTGGCCTGGGCCGACGACATCACGCGCAATGCGGGCACCAACGAGGGCAAGGGCAGCAACAACTGGGTGCTGGCGGGCACCCGCACCGTCAGCGGCAAGCCGCTGCTTGCCAACGACCCGCACCTGGGCCTGTCTGCTCCGGCCATCTGGTACTTTGCCGGGCTCAAGGCCCCCGCAGGCAAGGCCAGGGACGGCACCGATGTGGCCGCCATTGACGCCGTAGGTGCAACCCTGCCGGGCCTGCCTTTTGTCGTGCTGGGCCGCACCAGCCGCGTGGCCTGGGGCTTCACCAACACCGGGCCCGACGTACAGGACCTGTACCTGGAGCAGATCAACCCTGCCAACCCGGCGCAGTACCGCACGCCCGATGGCTGGGCGGACTTTGCCGTGCGCAACGAGACCATTCGCGTCAAGGGCGGGGCCGACGTGCAGATCTCGCTGCGCAGCACCCGCCACGGCCCGGTGCTGAGCGATGCCCAGAAATCGCACGCCGATGTGCTGGACCTCGGCAAGTACGTGCTGGCCCTGCGATGGACCGCGCTCGATGCCGACAACCAGACGGTGCTGGCAGGCCTGCAGACCAACCAGGCCACCACGGTGGACGAGCTGTTCCAGGCGCTGTCGCACTACCACTCGCCCATGCAGAGCGTGGTGGCGGCTGACGACCAGGGCACCATCCGCTTCAAGGCCATGGGCCGTGTGCCGGTGCGCGATGCCGCCAACGACATTCGCGGTGCGGCGCCGTCCCCGGGCTGGGACGCGCGCTACGACTGGAAGGGCTGGTTGCCGCTCGCGCAGACCCCGCAGGACGACGGTGCAGCGAAAGGCTGGGTGGCCACGGCCAACCAGCGCATCACCGCCCCCGGCTACCCGCACCACATCACGCAGGACTGGACGCTGCCGTACCGCTACGACCGCATTGCCCAGCTGATCGAGGCGACCGACAAGCACGACGCAGCAAGCATGCAGGCCATCCACCGCGACATCACCTCGCCGGCCACGCGCAGGCTGCTGCCGCAGCTGCAACAGGCCACGTCCAGCCATCCGCTGGCAGCGGCAGCCCAGGCGCAGCTCAACGGTTTTGACGGCGTGATGGATGCCGCCAAGCCTGCGCCGCTGGTGTTTGCGGCCTGGGCCGACGAGCTCACGCGCGGCCTGATCGTGCCGCGCATCGGCCAGGCGCGTTTTACGGCCACCTACGGCAAGCGCGACTACCGCGCGGCACTGGAAGGCATCCTGGAGCGCAACGACGCATGGTGGTGCCAGCCATTGACCTGCGCCGAGCAATCCGGCGCTGCACTGGGCCGCGCCCTTGACCGGCTGCAGGCCGCGTACGGGGCAGACCCGGCCGCGTGGCGCTGGGGCGCCGCCCACCCCGCCCTCAGCGCCCACCGCCCGTTCAGCAACGTGGCGGCGCTGGCCCGCTACTTTGACGTGAGCGTGCCCTCGCACGGCGACTCCTACACCGTCAACGTGGGCCAGTACAACGCGGGCGAGGCCAAGGGGCCGTTCGTGAACCGCCATGCCGCTTCGCTGCGTGCGGTGTACGACCTGGCCGATCTGGAGCAGTCTGGATTCATCTACCAGACCGGGCAAAGCGGCCTGGTGTTTTCGCCGCGCTACCGCGACATGGCAGACACCTGGGCGCAGGCGGGTTATCGGCCGCTGCAGCGTCAGCCTGCAAGGTGGGTTCACCAGCTGACGCTGGCGCCTGCAGCCAGGTAACGGACGGCATGCCCTGCTAGAACGCCGCTCGATCGGGTGGGCGGCTGTCGAATGCGGGCGCCAGCCCGGGCGGCGTTTCCGTCGGCCGGTTCGTGAACTGGTGCTCGGAATAAGTGATCAATATGGCCCGTAGCACTTTAAGGGTAAGCACTTGCAGCTACAAAAAATGTAGCAAAAGGTTCCGTGTCCGGCAGCACATACGCCACGCCCGGCCCAGCACCCAGCAGCGGGGCAATGTATGCGTTGTAGAAGGCCTCGGCCGTGTTGATGCAGCCGTAGCTGATGCGCCTGTCGGCCGTGGTGGCGCTGGCCAGGCGCTGCTGCCTGCGCTCGGCAGCGTTCACGCTGCGCAGGCGGTGCAGGGATACGGCAGTGTCGTAGTCGATCCAGACGATGTCGTCCCCGCGCAGGTTGCGCCCGGGCTCGGTGGCAAACCGGCCAGCGGGAGTGGTGCGCTCTTCGGGGCGGATCTGTGACAGGGGGCGATTGCCGATGTCGGGCGCGGAGCGGTCGCCGCGCGCCGAGCCAAGCAATACTGGTGCGCTGGCCAGCCATTGCGCCGCCGCCGAGAAGACGTGGATGGAGGCCCGGGGCTTGTCCACCACCACAAACGGCAAGCCCTGGTGGTCCCGCGTGCCCGTGGTCCATCGCACGATGCGTTGCGCGTTGTCCGATGCACCCGCAGGCGGCCAGCTGGCGCCGCGCGCCAGCAGCGGTATCGCCGCGGGGGCAACCACCGCGGTGCGCAATGCCGTGTGCAGAAACAGCCTGCGGGCAGGGGAGCAAGGCGCCTGGTGGCTTGGCGTAACGGGCAGCATGGAACAGCCTTGAGGATTGCAGCGTCCACCAGTTTGCCACCGGCGCCATTGCCTTCAATAATCGATACAAACCATCTTCTGTGCGGCGCGGTAGCGTTGCGCCCCCGCCATGCTTTTCCACCGTCTTCGCACTGTCTTTCGTTCTGGCCCCCGGCACCCCGCGCGCCTGCGCGGCGTCACCAATGCAGAGGTCGCCCGGTGGGCGGCCGCGCAACAGTTGGCGATCGTGCCGCAGGCCACGGACGGCCACTTCAACCTGGGCGGAGACCTGCACGGATGCCCGTGGAGGCTGGAGTGCGGCCCCGCCGCGCGCGACTATGTGCAAGGCCTGGAACTGCGGGGTCGTGCCGACATGGATGCCGACCCGGATGCTGCCGTGATGGTCCTCAACCGTGCGCTTCTCGAATCCCTGGAAGGCCTGGCCTACGAAGCCATCACCGATACGCTGCAGACCACGGTGAACGCCGATCTGCCCGAAGAAATACGCTGGCTCGCCATGTACGAAGAAGTGTCATGGCCGGGCCTGCCGGCATCGTTCAGGCAGCATTTCGCCGTGGTGGCCGAGCATGCGGAAACGGCCCAACGCTGGGTGCAGGCGCCCCTGGTTTCGCAACTGCTCGACATTGCCGAGAGCGAGGATGCGGACCACGAGCGCGCCTTGTCGCCCGTGCTGCTGATGCTGGTGCGTGGCAAGGTGTACCTGCGCATGGAGCACACCCGGCGCACACTGGCCGAGGTGGCCTACGCCACCCACGCGCTGCTGGTGGCCGCACAGAGCGCCTTGAAGCACGTTGCGCCTGCGCCTGCGCAGATGTCTGCTCCCGAGGCCACAGCCCCGTCGGATGCCACGTAGCAGTCAGTGCACGGAAGGTCGTCTGCTACCGCGGGTACCCGCGTTCGCCGACCCTTGAAAAAGCGGCCCGAAGGCCGCTTTTATCGTCAGGGGAAGCCGCGATGGACGCAAGCCGTGCAACAGGCCTGTTTGCCGCCCGGCAACCTCGTGTCTCAGCTGCCGCGCGTGACGGGCACGCTGGCATCGCGGCCATAGACGCCGTACTTGCCCAGCTCCCACTTGGCAATCGCGTTGCGGTGCACTTCATCGGGGCCGTCTGCAAAGCGCAGTGTGCGGGCGTTGGCGTAGGCGTAGGCCAGCGGGAAGTCGTCGCTCACGCCGCCGCCGCCATGGACCTGCATGGCCCAGTCGATCACTTCGCAGGCCATGGTGGGGGCCACTACCTTGATCATGGCGATCTCGGTGCGTGCCACCTTGTTGCCGGCAATGTCCATCAGCCACGCGGCCTTGAGCGTGAGCAGGCGGGCCATGTCGATCTTGCAGCGGGCTTCGGCAATGCGCTCCTGCGTCACGGTCTGCTGGGCCACCGTCTTGCCAAACGCCACGCGCGAGGATGCACGCTTGCACATCAGCTCCAGCGCACGCTCGGCCAGGCCGATGAGGCGCATGCAGTGGTGAATGCGCCCGGGGCCCAGGCGCCCCTGTGCGATCTCGAAGCCGCGGCCTTCGCCGAGCAGGATGTTGGAAACGGGCACGCGCACGTTCTCGAACGTCATCTCGACGTGGCCGTGCGGCGCGTCGTCGTAGCCAAACACGTTGAGCGGGCGAATGATGGTGATGCCCTTGGCATCGGCCGGCACCAGCACCATGCTCTGCTGCGAGTGGCGCGCTGCCTCGGGGTCGGTCTTGCCCATGGTGACGAACACGGCGCAGCGTGGGTCGGCGGCGCCCGAGATCCACCACTTGCGGCCATTGATCACGTATTCATCGCCATCGCGCTCGATGCGTGTCTCGATGTTGGTCGCGTCGCTCGATGCCACGGCCGGCTCGGTCATGGCAAAGGCCGAGCGGATCTTGCCTTCGAGCAGGGGCTTGAGCCAGCGGGCCTTGTTGGCCTCGTCGCCGTAGCGGGCAATGGTTTCCATGTTGCCCGTGTCGGGGGCCGAGCAGTTGAAGACCTCGCTGGCCCATGGCACGCGGCCCATGATTTCGGCCAGGGGTGCGTATTCCTGGTTGGTCAGGCCCGCGCCTTCGTAGCCCGACGCTGCGGCGCTGTCCACCGGCAGGAACAGGTTCCACAGGCCTGCGGCCTGGGCCTTGGGCTTGAGCTTCTCGATGGTGGTGAGCGCGGTCCAGCGCTTGCCAGCGGCCGTGTTGGCAGCCAGTTCGGCCGCGTAGGCAGGCTCGGCCGGATAAATATGGTCGTCCATGAACTGGAGCAGCTTGGCCTGCAGTTCCTTGGTCTTGGGGGAGTAGTCAAAGTCCATGGGGTCTCCGTCAAAAAATCGGTGGGGCGGGGTGCTGCGATGGGCTCAGCCGCGTTGCGCAAACGACCACGCCAGCTGCGCCATGGGCCGTGCCGTGTCGCCGGATGCCTTGGCTTGCGCGCTGGAGGCCGTGCCGGCTTCGACGCGCTTGGCAATGCCCTGCAGGATGGCCGCGATGCGGAACATGTTGTAGGCCAGGTAGAAGTTCCAGTCGGCCCGCAGCGAGTCGGGCGTGGCGATGCCGGTGCGCTCGCAGTAGCGGCGGATGTAGGTGTCTTCGTCAGGGATGCCCAGCGCGGCGATGTCCAGACCCGCAATGCCACGGCTCAATGACGCGGGGATGTGCCAGCTCATGCAGTGGTAGCTGAAATCAGCCAGCGGATGGCCCAGCGTGGACAGCTCCCAGTCCAGCACAGCGATCACGCGGGGCTCGGTGGGGTGGAACATGAGGTTGTCCAGCCGGTAGTCGCCATGCACGATGGAGACGTGGCTCTCGTCACGGGCGCTGGCGGGCATGTTGGCCGGGAGCCATTCCATCAGGCGGTCCATCTCTTCGATGGGCTGGGTGATGGAGGCCACGTACTGCTTGCTCCAGCGGCCGATCTGCCGGTCGAAATAATTGCCAGGCTTGCCATAGCCGGCCAGGCCACGGTCGGCAAATTTCACGGTATGCAGGGCCGAGATCACGCGGTTCATCTCGTTGTAGATGGCACTGCGTTCGGCAGGCTCCATGCCTGGGAGCGACTGGTCCCACAGCACGCGCCCCTGCATGCATTCCATGACGTAGAACGCGCGGCCGATCACGCTTTCGTCCTCGCACAGCACATGCATGCGCGGCACGGGCACGTCGGTGCCATACAGGCCGCTCATCACGGCGAACTCGCGCTCGATGGCGTGGGCCGACGGCAGAAGCTTGGCCACCGGGCCGGGCTTGGAGCGCATGACGTAGCTGGCCGTGGGTGTGTTGAGCTTGTACGTCGGGTTGGACTGGCCGCCCTTGAACATCTCCACGGTCAGCGGGCCGGCAAAGCCCTCCATGTGCTTCTGCAGCCAGGCGGTCAGCGCGCCAGTGTCGAAAGCATGCTGTTCAGAAACCGGGCGCGTGCCGACGAAATGGTCAAAGTTGCTCATGGATACGGTGGGGGTGTTTCAGTTGTCAGTCTCGGCAATGCGCATGAGCGCTTCGCGATCGCGCACCACCAGGCCGCCCGGCTCGATGCGGATGGCATCCTCGCGCTCCATGGCCTTGAGCTCCTGGTTGACCCGCTGGCGCGATGCGCCCAGCAGCTGCGCCAGTTCTTCCTGTGCCAGTTGCAGGCCGATGCGCATCTCGCTGCCATCCGACAGGCTGGGGATGCCGTAGCTGCGCACGAGGTGCACCAGCTGCTTGGCCAGCCGTGCGCGCAGGGGCAGCGTGTTGAGGTCTTCCACCAGGCCGTACAGCTGGCGTATGCGCCGTGCATGCAGGCGCAGCATGGCCTCGTAGAACTCCACATGGGCCGCGAGAATCTTGCGGAAGTCGGCCTTGGCCACGCACAGGATGGTGGTGTCGCCATGGGCGTAGGCATCGTGCGTGCGCCGGTCCCCGTCGAAGATCGCCACGTCGCCGAACCAGATGCCTGGCTCCACATAGGTCAGCGTGATCTGCTTGCCCGATATGGAGGTCGAGCTCACGCGCACCGCGCCGCGGGCGCACGCAATCCACTCCTCGGGCGGGTCCCCGCGGGCGGCAATCAGGCCGCCGTCCTTGAAGCGTTTGACGTATGCACATCGCAGGATGTCGTGGCGTAGTGAAGGTGAAAGAGATGAAAACCAGCGACCGGAGTTGATCGCTTCTCGTTCTTCGATAGTAAGAATCGGGTCGTCCATGGGCTGTCTTTTGCGTGACTGGTAACAGGGCCATTGTCGCGTCAGGGACCGTCGCCCCGCGTCAGGGTTTGTCACCTGCGTGTCTGCACGGGGAGGATGGGGCGCGGTACCTCATCAAGCCATGTGTGATGGACTGCGTTTCGCCAACAAAAAACCCGGGTCCACATTGCATGGAGCGGGGTCTGGACTGCCTTGCCTGCACTCTGCGATCACGCATGTGCAGGCGGTACGCGCTACTCGTAACGCGGCGTGCGCTTATCCAGAAAGGCACTGATGCCTGCACCCGCGTTGGAGTGGTGCAGGTTCTTCACGAAGTGGTCGCGCTCCTGGTCGAGGTGCTGCGTCAGGCTGGCGTGGGGCGCATCGTTGATCAGCTCCTTGATGCTGGCCAGCGCATTGGGCGCACGCGCGTTGAGCTGCTCTGCCAGGGCAAGCGCGGTATCCAGCGCATCGCCAGGCTCGGCGATGCGATTGACCAGGCCCAGCGCGTGCAGGCGCTCAGCACCCAGGCGATCGCCGCACATCAGGATCTCGGCAGCCATCTGCCGCGACAGGGCATGCACCAGGCTCCAGCTGCCGCCGCCATCGGGCGAGAGCGCCACGTTGCTGTATGCCATCACAAACACAGCATTGCGCGCAGCCACGATCATGTCGCAGGCCAGCGCCAGCGAGAAGCCCGCGCCGGCGGCAGCGCCCTCGACCGCTGCGATCACCGGCTTGGGGTACGTGCGGATGGTTTCGATCCAGTTGTGCAGGCCTTCAATGCTCTGCGCCTGCACCTCGGGGTGTTGCTGCCGGTTGGCCAGCAGGCGTTCCAGGTTGCCCCCGGCGCAGAACATGCCGTCGGCACCGGTGATGATCACGCTGCGGATGTCGGCACTGCGTTCGGCAACACCCAGGGCCTCGATACCCGCGGCATACATCGCCGGGTCGATGGCGTTGCGTCGCTCCGGGTTGCGAAGGGTGAGGACCAGGGTCTGGCCCTGGCTGGTGCTCTGGAGTTCTGCGGGCATGGGAGACCTCGGGTGGGGACTTCAGGCGGCGGGATGCTCGGCGGGCCGTGCCATCACGCGCTCACTGCATCCCGAACAGGGGGCAGGGCGCTGTACGGCATGGCGGCGCAGCGTCATTCTTCGACGTGTGTGAGGCTCAGCCCGATGGCGCCGCGTCGGCGCAGCCAGGGGCTAGGCCGGTAGCGTGTGTCGCCGTAGACGGTCTGCATGTTGAAAAGCACTTCGAGAATGTTCGTTGGGCCCCAGCGGTCGCCCATGGCCAGAGGACCGAGCGGGTAGCCCAGGCCCAGCGTCACCGCGGTCTCCAGGTCGCGCGGGCTGCAGATGCCCTGCTGGCAGATGTCGCTGGCGATGTTGACGATGGTTGCCACCACGCGCTGCGTTACAAACCCGCCGCTGTCTCGGATCACGCTCACGGCCTTGCCGTCGCGGGCGAACAGCGCATGCGCTGCATTGCGGATGTCCACGCGCGAAGCCGGGTTGGTGGCCAGCACGCGGCGCCGCGTGGCCGCATCGTCGATCAGCATGTCGATACCGATGGTGCGGGCCGGGTCCAGCCGCTCGACGACGGCCACCGTAGTCACGTCAAACCCCAGCGGTGCCACCAGCGTGATCGCATGCGCAGAGGGTGACTGGCCCGTTTCAATCGCTGCGCCCAGGTCCTTGAGCAGCTGGTACAGCTCTGCCCGGCGCGAGGCGCGTGGCGACACCCACACGGGCGGAATCAGGTCCACCAACGGCACGGCCGGTTCCGCCGGAACCTGGGCCACGCCATCGGCATACCGGTAAAAGCCTTCGCCCGACTTCTTGCCGAGCAAGCCTCCCGCAAGCCTTTGTGCCGTGATCACGCTGGGCCGAAAGCGCGGCTCATCGTAGTACTGGCGGTAAATGGACTCCATCACCGGGTGCGATACATCCAGCGCGGTCAGGTCCATCAGTTCAAAAGGCCCAAGCTTGAAGCCCACCTGGTCGCGCAGGATGCGGTCTACCGTGGCGAAGTCGGTCACGCCTTCCCCCACAATGCGCAGCGCCTCGGTGCCAAAGCCGCGGCCGGCATGGTTGACGATGAAACCCGGCGTGTCTTGCGCCTGCACCGGCGTGTGCCCCATCTGGCGGGCGTAGTTCACAAGCGCTGCGCAAATGGCCGGATCCGTCTTCAGCCCTGCAATAACCTCGACCACCTTCATCAGCGGGACCGGGTTGAAGAAATGAAAGCCCGCGAGCTGCCCTGGCCGTGGTAGCCCGGCACCGATTGCCGTGACGGACAGCGAGGATGTGTTGGTGGCCAGCACCGCGTCATCGCGCAGCACCTGCTGCAGTTGCGCCAGCAACGCCTGCTTGGCATCCAGCCGCTCCACGATGGCTTCTATGACGAGATCACACCCGGCAAGGTCGGCGACCGCTGTGACGGGGTGCAGCCGTGCTGCATGGGCGCTGGCCTCGGTTTCGTCGAGCCGGCCCTTGGCGACCAGCTTGGCCCATTGTTCTTCCAAAGCGGCCTTGGCGGCCTGGGCTGCGCCGGGATTCACGTCCAGCAGGAATACCTCGCTACCTGCCTGCGCCGCGATTTGCGCGATGCCGCGGCCCATGGCACCCGTGCCTGCAATTCCGATGCGGGGAAACTGAATTTTCATAGCGCGATTATGGCTGTGGCTCTGGTTGAGCGTTGTGTGCAAGAATCAACTGCACCCGATTAAAATGAATTGTGAAAATCAGTAACACCATCTTTGGCGCTGGCATGTGGATGCTTGCTGCTGGCGCCAGCGCACTTTCGCTGGGCGGCAGCCGTGGTCAGGTCACCATTGGTGCGCCCGTGGATCTGGCATTCGAGATCCAGCCCGATGCCGGGACGGACGTTGCCGGATCGTGTGTTACGGCGCAAGTGGTTGCAGGCGAAACGCCCTTGGGCGACGCCCGTGTGCGGGTTACACCCATCCCCGAGTCGCGCGGCCGCCCGCCTGCAGTGCGTGTGCAGACCACAGTGGTGGTCGATGAGCCTGTGCTGAGCGTCACGCTCTCGGCTGGTTGCTCGGGCAGGACGGTCCGAACCTACACCTTTCTTTCGGAGCTTCCGTCGCTTGCACCTCGCACGGGCGCGCCAGTGGACGTGGCGCGGCTCGCGCAGGCGGTTGTGCAAGGGGTCGGACCAGGTCCTGTTCGCCCCTCTCCTGGACCCGTTGCGGCCGAAACGGGCGCTCCTGCAGCGTCAGCACCTGGCAGGCGCGCACCGGCCAAGCCCAACGCAAGCGACAGTGCGAGGCCCCCAGTGGCTGCGCTTGCGCCCGGTCGCCCAGTCAAGCCGAAGGCTGCGCCCTCTGTGGTCAAGGCGCCAGCGTCGCGCCTCGTGGTCGAGCCGCTCGACACCTGGCTCGACAGCCCCGTGGTGTTACGCAGCGCTCCGTTGTTGAGCATCACGCCAGATGAGCAGCCTTCGGCTCAGCGTGCACAGGCGGCCGCTTTGTGGAAGACACTCAACATCCAGCCTGGCGATATCGACCCCGATGCCGAGCGTGCGAAAGTGCTTGAGGGTGATCTCGCCACTGCAAAAGCCCAGGCCGAGCGCGAACGCGTTTCTGCAGCCCAGCTGCAGGAGCAATTGGCGCAGGTCGAGAACGAGCGTTTTTCCCCGACGGTGGTGTATGCGCTTGCCGGCTTGCTGGCCCTGGCCCTGGTCTTTGCCGCGTGGGCGGTTGTGCGCCTTCGGAAGGCGTCCGAGAGGGCCGTCAAGTCATGGCGCGATTCGGTGGCCTTGGGCTCCCGTGAATCGATCGAGGCGCATGATGCTGCGGCCGGTCCTGCGGCCCCCCGCCCGTACGACACTTGGCCCTCCTCGGAAACCCAGCCTGCCACGGGCCCGGCGTCAGAGCGTGGAGACCTGGGCGTAACCATACCACCCGCGCTTGGGCCTGCCAGTGCCCCTGTTCCGCTTCAGCCTCCCACGGCTGACCCTGCACCCAAGGCACCGTTGCCGGCGCCTGCACCGGCACTGCACATCGTCAACCCCGAAGAGCTTTTCGACATTCAGCAGCAGGCGGAGTTCTTCGTGTCGGTGGGCGAACACCAGCAGGCCATCGAGGTGCTCAAGCACCATATCGCAGAGCACCGCAAGACGTCGCCTTTGGCGTACCTCGAGTTGTTGCGGCTGTATCACACGCTCAGCCGCGTTGATGAGTTTGCCCAGCTGCGCACGCAATTCATGCAGTGGTTCAACGCGCAGGTTCCCGACTTTGCTGCCTTCAGTCGCGCCGGGCGCGTTCTGGAGCATTACACCGATGCGCTGGCCGAAATCGAGGCGCAATGGACGTCCCCGACCGTACTTGAACTGCTTGAAAGCTACCTTTTCCGCGAAGAAGGCGGTGCCACCGTGGCGCCTTTCGATCTGGCGGCCTATGACGATCTGCTGTTGCTGCTGTCTGTTGCACAGACCACACCCGCCAGCGCCCGAGGCGCGCCGCCGCCGCGCCAGCGCACGACGCCCATGGCACCGCTGCGCAGCGAGTCTGCCGTGTTCAGCGGCGCACTGCCATCCAGCGCTGGCGCGGGGGGCGCCGGGGCGGGCGTTGACTCACCCCGTGACCTGCTGGCGAGCGGGATCGATTTCGACTTCGATTCGCTGCCTGGTGGCCTCGATCTCGAGAGTCCGGAGGCGAAGCCGTTTCCCGTCGATTCGCTGGCCGTACCGCTTGATCTGGACCTGTCGGATGAGCCGCACCTGACGCTCAGCGATCTGCCTGCCGTGCCTGTGACTCCGCCCCCGCCCCGCGGGCAGCCGGTAGGTTTTGGGATGGACAACGACTTGATGGAACTCAGGCTCGAGCTGGATCAGCGCAAAAAGAGCGACCTCGGTTAGAGGACGACTCGCCGCCACCCGGCCGAGTCGAGGCACCGTGGGGCACTGTTTCCAGCGCGGCGAGCGGTTCATGCACGCCGCCAAAGCACCTGCATGCCAGGCTGCCCGTCCGTCAGCCCTGCATCAAGGCCATCAGCGCAGACGCCTGCGCTTCTGGATCCGCCGCATTCACCAGCGCCCGCACCACCGCGATGGACCCCACGCCAGTGGCGAGCACGTCGGCAAACTGTTCTGCCCCGATGCCGCCGATGGCCACTTGCGGGTAGTCGCGCAACAGCCGTGCATAGACGCCCAGCCGGCCTACGCCCTGTGGCGCCGTGGCCATCTTCTTGAGTGTGGTCGGGAAGACAGCACCCATGGCGATGTAGCTCGGCCCGACGGCATCGGCGCGGACCATTTCCGCGTAGCCGTGGGTGCTGACCCCCAGGCGGACACCGCTGGCCCGCAGTGCATCGAGCTCGTCGGGACGCAACGCATCGAGGTCTTCCTGCCCCAGGTGGACGCCATAGGCGCCCGCGTCAATGGCAGCCTGCCAGTGATCGTTGATGAACAGCAGCGCACCAGTGCCCTGTACCGCCGCCACGGAAGCGGCGATTTCGCGCGCTACCGCCTTTGCATCTGTGGATTTGAAGCGCAACTGCACGGTGGGAACCCCTGCGCGCGCCATGCGGCCGACCCAGACCGCATCCGGCAGTACTGCGTACAGGCCGAGCTGCTGAGGGCAAGGGGCAAATGTGCGGGCGCGCGGCACTGGCTGCAGGCCGAAGTCCTGCGGTGCGCTCGGCCAAAGGGCGGCGTCAAAGCTGCCGGAGCGAAGCGTCTGGGCCTGCCACGCACTGGCCAGACAGCGAGCATCTGCTGCAATAAAGCCGAGCTGGCTGCAGGCTTGCAATACGGCTGCGTAGGCAGCGTCTTGCGATGCTGCCTCTGGGACTGGCTGCGGTTCAAAACCTGCAAATGTGCTGGCGTGGCATGCCACGATGGCCTGGGCCATCGGCTCGGTATCGTGGTTACCCATGGTTGTGGTGCCAGAAAGGTGTGCCCAGCACGGGGGTGCTTGGTTGTGCGGCGTCCTGCGCGGCCATGGCGCCTGCCATGTGGGCTGCCCGGCCGCCATTCACGGCGTCGGCAAACGCGCCCGCCATGGCCACCGGGTCTTGTGCCAGGGCGACTGCGGTGTTGAGCAGCACCCCGTCGTAGCCCCACTCCATGACCTGGCAGGCGTGCGACGGCAGCCCCAGCCCGGCATCGACGAGCATGGGCACGTCCAGCCGCTCGCGCAGCATCTGCAGCGCATAGGGGTTGACGGGGCCGCGCCCTGTGCCAATGGGTGCCGCCCAAGGCATCACGGCCTGGCAGCCCACATCCACCAGGCGCTGGCACAGCACCAGGTCTTCGGTGCAGTACGGCAGCACCTGAAAGCCTTCCCTGATGAGGTGCTCCGCCACGCCCACCAGGTTCAGCGTGTCGGGCTGCAGCGTGTAGTCGTCGCCGATCAGCTCCAGCTTGATCCAGGGCGTATTGAACACTTCGCGCGCCATCTGGGCCGTGGTGATGGCCTCTTGTGCGCTGTGGCAGCCGGCGGTGTTGGGCAGCACGGGCACATTGAGCTTGCGCAGCAGTTCCCAGAAGCTGCTGCCGCTTTCAGCCGGGTTGCTGCCCTGGCGCCGCAGCGATGCCGTGACCATGGCGGGGCGGGCGCGCTGCACGGCAGCTTCCAGCACGGCGGGCGACGGGAAGCGCGAGGTCCCCAGCAGCAGGCGGCTGTCGAACGACTGGCCGTAGAGCACCAATGGGTCTCGGGGTGTCGAAGAAATCATGTTTACTATGGTTTTGATAGCTATCAGCGCTTTTCTTGCAAGCGCTAGAGGCCAATTTGACTCATTATTTCACGCAGAGGGTCAACCACCCGTCACGGGCGAGATGATTTCCACGCGGTCGCCGGGCTGCAGGGCTTGCGCGGCGTAGCGGGTGTTGGGCACAAAGGTGGTGTTCACGGCCACGGCAAAAGGCGGGCGCGCGGCAATGGCTGCCACGGCGTCGGCCACGGTGGCGCCGTCGGGCAGCTCGTGCGGGATCTGGTTGATGGAGATCTTCATGCAAGTGCGGTCACTGCGGCGGCGCTCGCATCTCGCAGCCCGACGGCAGAAGCTGCCGCGGGGCGGTCAAGGTGAGGGTCGAGCTCCATCGCCAGTTCAAAACGTTCAGACAACGCCGATTGTCCTGTGTTCAGGATGTCCAGCGTCACGTCCAGCATCGCCGGGGCAATCATGAAGCCGTGGCGGTACAGGCCGTTGATTTCCAGCACCCGTTCCCGGGGCTGGCGGATGGCCGGCAGGTTGTTGGCCAGTGTGGGCCGGCACTGCGTGGCCAGCTCCAGCACCCGGCCTTCGGCAAAGCCGGGGTGCACGGCGTAGGCGGCGCTCAGCAGCTCCAGCGTGGAACGTGCGCTGACGGGAGAAAGGTCGTCTGACTCGATCTCGGTCGCACCGATCACGAAGACATGGTCTTCCTTGGGCGCGATGTAGATCGGGTAGCGCGGGTGCACCAGCCGCGTGGGCCGCTGCAACGTCACGTCTGGTGCATGGATGCGTGCCACCTCGCCGCGCACCCCGCGCAGCGCCGGCCACTGCGCCCGCGCGCCCAGGCCGCGGCAGTCCAGCACCCAGTCGGGCTGGCCAGGTTGGGCAGGGTCAAACGCTTCTGGCGACGCAGGTGTGTTCCAGTGGGCATCCACTCCCAGCCGCTGCATCTCGGTGGCCAGTGCGGCCAGCAGCTGGCGATTGTCGAGCTGGCCTTCGCCCGGCAGGAACAGCCCTTGCGAGAACCGCTGCGCCAGCGAGGGCTCGGCCTGCGCCAGCGCCTGGCTGTCGAGCTTTTGCAGGGCCGGCAGCTCGGGCACGGTGTGCTGGTTGGCTTCAAGCTGGCGCGTCAGGCGCTGGGCCTCGGCAGCGTCCTGCCGGTGCCACACGATGAGCGTGCCGGCCTGCTGAAAGAACACGGGCTCTGCCAATGCTGCCAGCAGCTGAGGCCACCGCGTGAGCCCGTGGTGACCCATGCGCACCACGCCAGGTTCCGTAATGGCCGATTCGGCAAGCGGGGCCAGCATGGCCGCCGCCACACGCGCGGCCGACTGGCCGGCATCCGGCCCCCCGGCGTCATAGATTTCGACGCGGTGTCCCTGGCGCGCCAGTTCCACGGCAAGCAGCCGGCCCATGAGGCCGGCGCCCAGAATGGCAAAGGAAGAGGGTGGCAGTGGCATAGGTCCGTTGATCGTGTCCGTGCGCTGGCGTGGTGGGCAAGCATGGACAAAACGGGTTGCACCGCGATGGAAACTCCCCACGCCAGCATGACCTGGATCGGGTAGCGGGGCCTGTGAGCTCGTGAACAGAACTCTGATGGCCCCAGGGTATTTCTCAGCCACCGCCCGCGCATTGCGCGGACACGGCACCCCTGTTTCGTCCGAAAAATCAATTACAGCACAAGGTCTGTGGCCAGGGTTTGCGCTGGCGCATAGGCCATAATTTTTGCCATGAATTCTTCAATGCCTTCGCCCACCCCGGCGCGCCGCTATGCGCGCGTGCTCTCGATTGCCGGTTCCGACAGCGGGGGCGGTGCAGGTGTCCAGGCCGACCTCAAGACTTTCAGTGCGCTGGGCTGCTACGGCATGACGGCCATCACGGCCATCACGGCACAGAACACCTGTGGCGTCACCGGTATCCACGGCATCCCGCCCGAGATGCTTCGGGCCCAGATCGACGCCGTGGTACAGGACATCGGTGTGGACGCCGTCAAGATCGGCATGCTGCATTCGCCCGAGGTGGTTCGCGTCGTGGCTGACGCCATTCGCACCTACCGGTTGCCCCATGTGGTGCTCGACCCGGTGATGGTGGCTACCAGCGGCGACAAGCTGATTGCCGACGAAACCGTGGGCGTGCTCGTGCGGGAGCTGTTTCCGCTGGTTGAAGTGATCACGCCCAACCTGGATGAAGCCGGCTGGCTGCTGGGCCGCAGCATCGGTAGCGTCGACGCACTGCCCGAAGCAGCGCAAGAGCTGCTGGGCCTGGGGGCGCGGGCCGCGCTCCTCAAAGGCGGGCACCTGCCTGGGGAGTGGGTGGTAGACCTGCTGGCTGTGCAGGGCGGTGGCACGAAGCGGTTGGAGTCCTCCCGCATCGCCACGCACAACGGCCACGGCACCGGCTGCACGCTGTCATCGGCGATCGCGGCCTTCCTTGCCATCGGGGAACCCCTGCCGCTGGCCGTGGAGCATGCCCGGACCTACATCCTGGGTGCGATCGCGGCGGGGGCGGATGTGACCACCGGCCGCGGACATGGTCCGCTCAATCACGGTTACGCGCCTCTGGCGCAGCGCGTGCTGCAGGCCTGACCAAGACCTCAGCGCGCCGGAGCGGGGTTTGCGTCAGGCAACATGCGCGAACTCGCTGCGCAAGTACGCGATGATTTTGTCCGAGTCGTAGAGCCAGCGGCTGTTCCCCGCCTCATCGGTGATCTTCAGGCACGGCACCTTGGTGTGGCCGCCCTGCACCGTCAAAGCCGCCCGGTCGGGCCCCTCTGGCTGCGCGTCGATTTTGGGGATGTTCAGGGACAAGCGACGCATTTCCTGGCGCACCTTGATGCAAAACGGGCATGTCTTGTACTGGTACAGGGCGAGCGCTCGGCAAGACTGGTCCACGGATGCCTGCCCCGCCGGGGACCGCACCATGCCCTTGGGCCGCGTCAAGGCTTCCTTGAGCAGCATCACCGGGCCGAGAACGATGCGCAGGGTCTTGAAAAAGGTTCGGACAAAGTATTTCATGGGCCATTTTAGGTAGGCAAAGCGTTCATCCTGTGCGAACCCCCGGGGGCGGCCCCGGGAGAACACCGCTCACCCGCGCGGGCGGGTGGCAAACGCCAGCGCAAAACACACGGCCAGCGTGGGCAGCGCTGCGCCCAGTGCGGTGGAGACCATGGGCAGCAGGTGATAGAGCGCGATGCCTGCCAGCCAGATCGCAACCGGGACCGGGTTGACCTTGCGGGCCTGCGCCAGCAGTGCGGGTGCATTGGTGCCAAACGCCAGCCGCCCCAGAATCACGGCGAACAGCGGCACAAACACCGAACTGAGCATCAGCAGAAACGGCTCCAGACTGTGCATGGGCAGCACCAGCGCCAGAGCGGTGCAGACAGCCGCCACGGCCAGGCCCCACTTGCGAATCGTCCAGCGCGGTGCAAGGCTGTGTGCCGACACTGCACCGGAATAGGTATCGCCGTAGGCGTTGTCCACCTCGTCGATCAGGATCAGCGACAGCGCAATCAGCCCGCCCTGGGCCAGCAGCAGCGCCTGCACCAGATCCTTGCTGGGCAAGGTCAGCGCCACCAGCACGCCCAGGCTGTAGCACCACATGTTGGCCAGCGCATAGCCCAGCCACGTACCGCGCAGGGCCGAGCCACCGCTCTTGCCATGGCGAGCGTAGTCGGCCACCAGGGGCAGCCATGAGATGGGCATGGCAATCACCAGGTCCAGCGCCGGGAACACGCCCATGCCGCCTTCACCCTTGCGCGTCCACAGCGCTTCCAGACCTTGCGCCTGGGCCAGCGACAGGAACTGCCATGACAGCCACAGCAGCGACAGCACTACCAGCGGCAGCGCCACCCGCGCAATCACCTTCCGCACCAGTTGCACCATCGACCCGCTGATCAGCAGCATCACCACGGCGCCCCACAGCAGCGTGGCCAGCACCGGCCAGTGGGCGCCGGTCATCACGCCCGACTGCTGGCCGATGGCTACGCTGGCGTCGCGCATCACCACCAGCTCGAACGTGCCCCAGCCGACCAGCTGCACGATGTTCAGGATGATGGGCAGGCTGGCAAAGGTGCGGCCGTACACGGCGTGCATCAGCCCGGCACTGGCCAGGCCGCTGTCGCAGCCCAGCTTGGCCACCCAGCCCAGCAGGCCCGCGCCCACGATGGAGCCTGCCACGATGGCAATCAGCGCCTCTTTGGTGCCCAGCGCAGGCATCAGGTACGAACCCACCTGCATGACCAGCAGGCCCACGCCCAGGCTGAACCAGAGCGAGGCGTGGTCATGCCACTGGAAGACGCGGCGGTCGGTAGAAACAGGGGCCAGCGCTTCGTTGGCGGAAGCAGCGGGCGCAGCGGGCGATGAGGACATGGAAAGCTCCGTAGCAGGACAGAGCAGGGGCCGGCCGCTCGCGCGCACCGAAATCATGGGATTCTGGGTGGCACCGTGGCGGACATGCTTCCCTGCGCGAGGATGATCTCAATCAGGTTCAAAGGGACTCTCTCAGTGGGCACCGTACTGGCAGCGCCCACACCCCTAGCGATGTGCCCCGGCGTACGCACAAGCGTGTCACGGGGCGTGCGGATTGTAGGGCCTGACTTGGACCCGCGGGCAGTCAGCGCCCGGCCGGGGCCGCGGCGGCACCCGGCGCCACACCCAGCAACTGGTGCAGCCGCGGGCTGGTGGTGGTGTACTGCAGGGCCACCTTGTCGCCTTTGATGGCCTCGGCTGCGCCAAAGGCGGCGAGCGTGGCCTCGTGAAAGCCGCACAGAATGAGCTTGCGTTTGCCGGGGTAAGTGTTGATGTCGCCCACGGCGTAGATGCCGGGCACGCTGGTGCGAAACGATGCCATGTCTACCACCAGCTGCTTGCGCTCCAGCGCAAGGCCCCAGTCGGCAATTGGCCCCAGCCGGGGCGAGATACCCAGCACCGCCAGGAGCATGTCCAGTGGCAGGCTGTGCGGGTGGCCCTCGGCGTCCACCACGCGCAGGGCTGCCAGGCGCCCTTCGGCCACCTCCACGGCGTTGATCTGGGCCGCCACCACGGCGATGCGGCCAGCGCCGCGCAGCTGCTGGAGTTCGGCCAGCAGGGCATCGGATGCCTGAAAGACATCGCGCCGGTGCAGCAGGGTCACACGGGCGGCGGCGCCCCGGCGGGCCAGCTCCACGGCGCGTGCCACGGCGGGTTCGTCGCCGCCATGCACCACCACCTGCAGGCCGGTCACATCCACGCTGGCAGGCAGTTGCTGGTAGTGCACCTGCGTGCCCACCCAGCCATCCATGCCATCCACCTTGAGGGTGCGGGGCACAAAGGCGCCTACACCGGCAGCGATGAACACCACACGCGCCCGCAGTTGTGCGCCCTGAGACGTTTCGACCAGCAGGTGCCCGTCGGGCTGCAAGGTGAGCCCGGACACCAGCGTGTTCAGGTGCCAATGGGTCTGGAACGGCGCAATTTGCTGAAGCAAGCGCTCCGCCAGCTCACGCCCGGTGCATACCGGGATTCCGGGGATGTCGTAGATGGGTTTGTCGCCGTACAGCTCGACGCACTGGCCGCCAGCGTGGGGCAGGGCGTCGATCAGATGGGCCGAGATGCCCTGCAGGCCGAGCTGGAAGACCTGGAACAGACCCACCGGGCCTGCGCCGATGACGACGGCATCGGTTTCCTGGATCATGGCCGGAATGCTTGCGCCACCCGGGTGGCTGCGTTCTGCGCCACGGCACCTGTGGTCCGGGCAAACCATGCACGCCGAGCCTGTCCCACCGCGGCGCAAGGCTTCGACAGGCTCAGCCCGAACGGCTGGAGTGGGTGGGTCACTTGATCAGCGCGCTGATCTTGCCCGGCTTGCCGTTCCACTCGTCGGCATCGGGCAGCGCGGGTTTGCGCTTGGTGATGCTTTTCCAGCCGTCGGCAAAGGCCAGGTCGGCGTTGAGCTTGATGAAGGCGATCTGGTCGGCCGGCAGGTCTTCTTCGGCAAAGATGGCGTTGGCAGGGCACTCGGGGATGCAGACTGCGCAGTCGATGCACTCGTCAGGATCGATGACGAGCATGTTCGGGCCTTCGCGGAAGCAGTCCACGGGGCACACGTCCACACAATCGGTGTACTTGCACTTGATGCAGTTTTCGGAAACGACGTGGGTCATGACGGGAGTTGTGTGGGGCGGTGAAAACCCTCGATTTTAAGGCTTTCACCGACCAGTGGTTGGCAGGGCCCCTCACGCAGAAAGGGGTGCTCGGCGTACAAAGGCTGATGAACGTCAGTTCACCAGCACCGCGCCGGCGGTCTTGTGGCTGGCAGTGTCGACCAGGATCAGCGAACCCAGCACGCGCGCCTGGCCGAAAGCGGCGGCCGGAATCGCCTCCTGCAGCAGCAGATCCACATGGCCGATGGCGTTGGGGTCGAGCTGCGTGGCGGCTTCTTCGGCCAGCGTGTTGATGTTCAGCTTGTGCACCACGGCCTTCACCTTGGCCTTGACCCAGCGGTGGCCGTGCAGCGCCCAGTACACGCGGCCGGCGACCAGGGGCTCGTCGTCCATCCAGGCAATGGTGGTGCGCAGCTCGCGGCTGGCGGGCCAGGCTGGTACGGCAGCGGGCGTGTCGCCAAAGTCGTCGTCGGCTGGTGCGGCCGCAGCAGCCGTGGGCGCAGCCAGAATCCAGTCGCCGCGCGACACGTCCACTTCGCGGTCGAGGATGATGCCGGCGCTGGTGCCCGCGGGTACGTCGCCCGGGCGGCGTGCATGGTCCAGCACTTGCGCCACGGTGGCCAGCTGGCCGCTGGGGAAGATCTGCACCGGCGTGCCGGGTGTCACGTTGCCTGCGGCCACACGGCCCCAGAAGACGCGGCGGCCCTGGCTGGTGTCCGCCGATGACGAAGAAGACTTCTCGACCCACTGCACCGGGAAAGCCACCGCCAGCGCCGTGTCGGCGGGGGTGTTGGGCAGTTCTTCCAGTATCTGGAGCAGCGTGGGGCCTTGGTAGCCGCACCAGCCGGCGTGGCCGTCGACCACGTTCCAGCCCTTGAGGGCCGACACGGGTACGGTGGCGCGCACGGCGATGCCTGCAGCCTGGGCAAATGACTGCAACGCACCCTGGATGTGCTTCCAGGCCATCACGGGGTCTGCCACCGCGTCGAGCTTGTTCACCGCAAACACCAGCGAATGCACGCGCAGCAGGTGGGCCAGCAGGCTGTGGCGGCGGGTTTGCGGCAGCAGGGCCAGGCCGGGGTTCTTCCAGTCGAGCTTGGTGGCGTCGACCAGCACCACGGCGGCGTCGGCGCTGCTGGCGGCCGTCACCATGTTGCGGGTGTACTGCTCATGGCCGGGCGCATCGCCGATGATGAACTTGCGTTCTTCGGTGGCGAAGTAGCGGTAGGCCACGTCGATGGTGATGCCCTGCTCGCGCTCGGCGGAGAGGCCATCGGTCAGCAGGGCCAGGTCGGTCTCACCCTGGCGCTGCACGCCGGCCAGGTGGTCTTGCAGCACGGCCTTGCTGTCCACCAGCAGGCGGCCGATCAGCGTGCTCTTGCCGTCGTCCACCGAGCCGCAAGTGATGAACTTGAGGGCGGAAACATGGTCATTTTGGCTGCTAGCGCTTGATTTATCTGGGCTGGTAGCTATCAGATTTGTAGTGTTTGTCATTAGAAATACCCGTCCTTCTTACGCTTTTCCATCGACGCGTCGCTGGTCTTGTCGTCCATGCGCGTGGCACCGCGCTCGCTCACGTCGGCGGCCAGGGTCTCGATCACGATCTCGGCCGGGGTAGCGGCCGTGCTTTCCACTGGTGCGGTGCAGGTGATGTCGCCCACGGTGCGAAAGCGCACGTCGCGTGTTTCCACCACGTCGCCTTCGCGGGGTGGCGTCAGCTCGGTCACGGGCATCAGCAGGCCCTTCTTGTCCACCACCTGGCGCTTGTGCGTGTAGTAGATGCTGGGCAGGGCGATCTGTTCGCGGTCGATGTATTGCCACACATCCAGTTCGGTCCAGTTGCTGATGGGGAACACGCGGAAATGCTCGCCGGGCTGCAGGCGGGTGTTGAACAGCGTCCACAGCTCGGGGCGCTGTGCCTTGGGCTGCCATTGGCCGAAGCTGTCGCGGTGGGAAAAAATGCGCTCCTTGGCGCGGGCCTTTTCCTCGTCGCGGCGGGCGCCGCCGATCAGTGCGTCAAAGCGGAACTCTTCAATCGCTTCGAGCAGCGTCACCGACTGGTGCACGTTGCGCGACTCGCCCGGGTGGGCCAGGCGCACGGTGCCGCGCGCCATCGAGTCTTCGACATTGCGCACGATGAGCTCGGCGCCCAGTTCCCTGGCGCGGAAGTCGCGGAAGTCGGTGACTTCAGGGAAGTTGTGGCCGGTGTCGATCATCAACAGCGGGTACGGAATGCCCCCGCCACTGGCCTTGCTGCCAAAGGCCTTTTCGGCGCACTTGAGCATCACCAGCGAATCCTTGCCGCCCGAAAACAGCAGGGCAGGGCGTTCAAAGGCGGCGGCGACCTCGCGCAGGATGAAGATCGTTTCTTCTTCCAGGGCGTCGAGGTGCGAGTTGTTGAGGTGGTAGCTCATGTTGTTGGTCTTCTCAAGCAGCGCTGAGTCGGTGCGGGCGTTCATGGTCGGTTCTGCGTGGGTCAGTGGGCGATGTGCAGGCCACACTCGCGGTTGTCTTCACCCTTGGTCGGGTCCACGTAGTCAAAGTTGTTGGGCAGACCGTGCTTGACGCAGTACTCGTGCAAGTCCTTGGACGACCAGTGCAGCAGCGGCGCCACCTTGATGAGGCCGTCGGGGTTGATGCTGACCGGGTCCATCTGCGCACGCACGGCGGTGTCGGTGGCGCGCAGGGCGGTGAACCACACCCTGGGAGCGGTCTCGCGCAGGGCGCGGGCGAAGGGTTCGAGCTTCACTTCTTCGGTGAATGCGGCGTGGCGCGGGTCATCCAGCGCGGGCGTGGCGCCCTCGACGGCTTCGCGGTGCGCGCGCGAGCGGCGCGGCAGGTAGATCTTGAGGTTCAGGCCCAGCTGCTTCGTCACCTCGTCGGCAAAGCGGTAGGTCGCCTCGGTGTTGTAGCCGTTGTCCATCCACACCACGGGCACGTCGCGCTGTACGGACGCAACCATGTGCAGGATAACGGCCTCGAACGGGCGGAAGTTGGTGGTGACGATGGGGCTCTGGCCCAGGCCCAGGGCCCAGGCGACGAGGCCCTCGGCGTTGCGGCCGAGTTCAGCGTTGATGCATGCGAGATCGAATTGGCTCATGTGCGGTCCTAGGGGGGCGTTCTCAGGCCGCAGCGCGGGCGGCAAACAGCGGCTGCGGGTTGACGGCGTCGCCCTGATAGAAGCCGGGGAACCGCTCGAACTGCCGCTGCGCATCGGCTGCATCCACACCCGCGCGCAGCACGGCGCTGGAAAAGCCCGTGCGCTGCATCTGCACCAGCTGGTCGATCAGCACGTCGCCCGTGGCGCGGATCTCGCCCGCAAAGCCGCGGCGGCGGCGCAGCAAAAAGGCCTGGCTGAACGCGCGGCCGTCGGTGAAGCTGGGGAAGTGCAGATCCACACGGTCCACGCCGTCGAGCGGCAGGGCCAGAGCCTCGGCATCGTTGGGCAGGGCCACGGTGCGGGTGTCGCCCTCGGCGGGCGGCTGGTGGTCTTGGGCGGCAAGTAGTTTCAACATCGTCATGTCTTGTGGGGTGCTTTGCAATGCGCAGCCGCTCAGGCGGCGGCCGTCTCGGCGTCCTTGTGGCGGGCCTGCTTGGCGGCTTCCTTGAACGGGTCGAGGCCCGTGCGGCGCACGGTGTTCTGGAAGGTCTCGCCGCTCTCGCGCAGGTCGCGGTAGGTGCTCAGCACGGCCTCGATCACGTCGGGGACTTCGGCCGCCGAGAACGAGGGGCCAATCACCTTGCCCGCTGCAGCGGCGCCCGACAGGTCCGAACCATCGGAGCCGCCCAGCGTGACCTGGTACCACTCCTTGCCGTCCTTATCGACACCCAGGATGCCGATGTGGCCGCTGTGGTGGTGGCCGCAGCTATTGATGCAGCCGCTGATGTGCAGGTCGATTTCGCCAATGTCGTCCAGCTCGTCCAGGTCTTGATACCGCTGGGTGATGGCCTCGGCAATGGGCAGCGAGCGGGCGTTGGCCAGCGCGCAGAAGTCGCCACCGGGGCAGGCGATCATGTCGGTCAGCAGCTGTACGTTGGCGCTGGCCAGGCCCAGGGCCTTGGCTTCTTGCCACAGGTCAAACAGGCGGCTGGCGTGCACCCAGGGCAGCAGCACGTTCTGGTCGTGGGTCACGCGGGCTTCACCGGCGGAGTACTTGTCCACCAGGTCGGCCAGTGCGATGAGCTGTTCGCTGGTGGCGTCGCCAGGCGACTGGCCGGGGCGCTTGAACGACAGCGTCACGGCGCGCAGCTGCGGGTTTTGGTGCGGGTGCACATTGCGCTGCAGCCAGCGGCCAAACATCACATGCTCTGCCGCCTGTGCGTCCAGCTGGGCTTGCAGGGCCTCTGGCGCCACGTCGGCAATGTCGGCCAGCTTGGGTGGCACAAAGCACGCGGCCACGCGGTCAAATTCGGCCTGCGGAATGGTATGGGGGCCGCCGTCGATCTCCAGAATCTGGCGGTATTCGGCTTCCACATCGTCGATGTACTGCTGGCCTTCGGACTTCACCAGGATCTTGATGCGGGCCTTGTACTTGTTGTCGCGGCGGCCGTGCTCGTTGTACACGCGCACGATGGCCTCGATGTAGTTCATGATCTGGTTCCACGGCAGGAACTCGCGGATCACCGTGCCGATGACCGGCGTGCGGCCCATGCCGCCGCCCACAAACACCTTGAAGCCGATCTCGCCCGCGTCGTTCTTGACCAGGTGCAGGCCCACGTCATGCCAGCCGGTGGCGGCGCGGTCGTCCGTGGCGCCGCTGATGGCGATCTTGAACTTGCGGGGCAAAAACGCGAACTCAGGGTGCAGCGTGGACCACTGGCGTATCAGCTCTGCATAGGGGCGGGGATCCACGATTTCGTCCACGGCGATGCCTGCCAGCGCGTCGGTGGTGGTGTTGCGGATGCAGTTGCCGCTGGTCTGGATGCCGTGCAGGTTCACGCTGGCCAGCAGGTCCATCACGTCCGCGCTTTTGGACAGCGGGATCCAGTTGAACTGCACATTGGTACGCGTGGTGAAGTGGGCGCAGTGCGTGGGCAAGAAGGTGGTGCCCAGCTTGCCCTGGCCTTCCATGGCGGCCTTGAAGACGGCGGCTTCGGGCTCGTCGTATTCGCGGGCGATCTGCGCCAGCACGCGCAGCTGGCGGCTGGCGATCTCGCCGTAGGGCACGGCCACGCGCAGCATGGGGGCGTAGCGCTGTACGTACCAGCCGTTTTGCAGGCGCAGCGGGCGGAAGTCGTCCTCGCTCAGCTTGCCGGACTGCCAGCGCGTGAGCTGGTCACGGAACTGCGCCGCGCGCTGCTGCACGAAAGCGGTGTCGAATGCGGTGTATTGGTACATAGAAAGCTCAGATCAGGATCAGTTTGGCGCCTGCCCAGGCAAGCAGCGCAGAGAGGATGGAGCGAATCAGGCGCTCGGGCGTGCGGGTGACCAGGCGCGAGCCCAGCCAGATGCCCGGCAGCGAGCCAGCCAGCAATTGTGCAAGCAACGGCCAGTCCACCGAGCCCAGCGATGCGTGGCCCAGGCCTGCCACCAGCGTCAGGGGCACGGCGTAAGCGATGTCTGCGCCGATCACGCGGGGCAGGGGGAGCAGCGGGTACACCAGCAGCAGCACGGTGACGCCAATGGCGCCTGCACCCACCGATGTGAACGTGACCAGCGTGCCGATGACCGCGCCCAGCAGCACGGGCAAGCTCCAGTGGCGGGGGCGGGTGGCCAGCGCTGCGTTGGCCGCGCGCCGCGCATGGTCGGCTGCCTGCCGTTCGCGTGAAAAAGCCACCACCTTGTAGAGCGTGGCGGCGGCGGTCAGCAGCAGGGCGAAGCCCAGCGTGGTCGTCATCACACGCTGCGCCAGCCCCGATGCGGGGCCCAGCGTCTTGAGCACCCACAGCGCCAGCAGTGCCGCAGGGATGCTGCCTGCGCACAGCTGGCCCACCACGCGCCAGGGCACCAGCCGCTGGCGGGCCATGCTGACGGTGCCGCCCATCTTGGTAAAGGCGGCAAACAGCAGGTCGGTGCCAATGGCCAGGTGTGGCTTGACGCCAAAAAAGAAGATCAGCACTGGCGTCATCAGCGAGCCACCGCCCACCCCGGTCAGGCCGACGATGAGCCCGACAGCAAACCCCGCGAAAACGAACGCCAATTCATGCATGCCCGCGAATGTAGGGGGGCTGCTTATGGATCCAAACTATTGTTTCGTGCTGCCGATATGTGAATTTGTTTATAAGCAAGTGCTGGCGCGGGTTTGCGGGCGATAGAGGGCAGGGGTGCCAACATACTTGCAGGTTGCCGGGAGTACCGGTCTGCGACGCATTGGCGCAGACGCGGCCGGTGGAATCGACCGTTACAGCCGCTCCGTGCCCAGCGCGCGGGCCAGCCGCACGTCCAGCGGCAGCGGCTCGCCATGCAGGCGCGCTGCCAGCAGTTCGCCGCACAGCAGCGCCAGCGTCAACCCGCGCGCACCCATGGCCGTGCAGGCCCACAGACCGGGCAGCGCCTGCGTGTCCACCGGCCCGGCAATCGGCAGGCGGTCTGGCGATGTGCAGCGGATGGCGCCCCACGACCGGACTGCGCTGGGCAGGGCGTTGTCGTCGGCCAATGGTTGCTGGGCGGCAGCAAACGCATCACCCAGGCGCGCTGCAGCCTGCGGCAGCAGGGTGTGCAGCTTGGCCAGGTTGGCCGTGTGCGCGGCCTGCTGCTCGGCTGGTGAGGGCGGCAGCGCGTCTACGTCGCGTTCAAACGTGGACCCCATCACCCATGCCATGGGCGCGCTGGCCGGGGCAGCGGGGCCACCGGTCCAGTCCGCCGGGAAGGCCGGCACCAGATTGCCATGCCCGTTGACCGGAAAGGGCGCCACCGCTGACGCAGGCGACGTGCCGTCGTGCAGGCCCCAGCTCACCTGCCCGCGCACCGGCTGCAAGGGCCAGCGGTGCTCCAGCAGCAGGCTGCTGCCCGCACCGGCAGCGATCACCACATGCGAGGCCTCGGCCAGCACGTGGCCCGCGGCGTCCAGCACTTGCCAGACGCCGCCGTCATCCTCAGCAGCGCTTGCGGCAGTGGGCTGCACCCGCCGCAGTTGCGCTACGGCGCATCCGCCGCGCCACGCGATGCCCGGTTGCGCCAGCAGGGCCTGCACCATGCGGGCCGGGCGAATCCACCCTGCGCGTGTGTGCCAGCAGGCCACGGTGTGGGTAGGCAGGCCCGCGGCATCGAGCGACGCAGGCGGTGCAGCCATGCTCCATTGCGCCCCCGCACTGCCCGCCGACCATGTTGCGGGCAGGCCGGGGGTGCCGTCGGTGCGGTGCTCCAGCACGCCGCAGGCAGACCAGTCGGTGCCTTCCGCCAGCACCCAGCCCGCCTGCTGCAGCGTGGTGCGCACGCCGCTGCGCGACAGGCGAGAGAGCACGCTGTCGTCCGGCGAGACATGGGGCGCGAACACGCCCGCTGGCAGCGCCGATGCGCCCGCCGCCGGGGCGGGGGCAGCGTCCAGCACCTGCACCTGCCACCCACGGCGCGCCAGGCTGGCCGCGCTGGCAGCGCCGGCAATGCCCCCACCGATGACGATGCACCGGCCGGGCGCCACAGGCACATCAGGTACGGCCGCGCCGCGGGCGGTGCGTGGCTCCCAGCGGGGGGCGTACACGGCATGCAGGTTGTCGCGCTTGGGCGGCACACCCGGCACGCGCTGCACCTCAAAGCCACACTGGGTCAGGGTGTCGCGTACGGCACGGGCAATGGTCCACGTGGCCAGCCGTGTGCCGCGCCGGCAGCAGCGGGCCACGGCTTTCAGGGTGTGTTCGTCCCAGATGTCGGGGTTGCGCTGGGGGCTGAAGCCGTCCAGGTACACGGCATCCACCGTGGGCGCCTGCTGGCGCAGCATGGCCTGCGTGTCGCCCACGTACAAAGTCAGCAGCACGCGGCCTTCGTCGAAGCGCAGCCGGTGCACCCCCGGTAACAGGCCCCACCATTGCTGGTGCAGCGCGTGCGCCAGATCTGCCAGGTGCGGATGCGCGGCATGGGCGCGGCGCAGGTCGTCGGCGCTCACGGGCCAGGCTTCGGTGGAGACGAAGTGCAGCAGCCCGCAGCGCTGCGGGTCGGCCCGCCAGGCGGCCCAGGTGACCAGGAAGTTCAGGCCAAAGCCAAATCCGGTTTCCAGAATGCGCCACTGCCGCTGACCAGCCCAGGCCCCGGGCAGGCCGCAGCCCTGCAAGAACACGCCGCTGGCCTGCTCCAGGCCACCGTTCTCGCTGTGGTAGCGGTCGCCGAAACGGGGGCTGTAGGGGGTGCCGTCGGGCAGCCAGTCGATGGACTCAGAGATGAAACACCCCCTGAGTCGCTTCGCGCCTTCCCCCTCTCTCACGCTGCGCGTGGGAGGGGTACGCAGCCAGCGGCCTGGCAAAGCCAGCTCCGCGGCTACCTCGCCCGGGCAGCGCCAGTTTCATGGGCTGCGGGTGGTTGGCAGTGCTAGGGAAAACTGACATAGAGGATCATGCGCTCGGCGGAACGTAACCCGCCGCGGCGTCTCGCCGCCGCCGAAGAAATGGTTTTGGCGAAACCACTTATGCAGCGCTGCACTGCGTTACGCGCTGGGCGGTACGTAACCCGCGGCGGCGTCTGCGCCGCCGCCGAAGAAATGGTTTTCCATCTGCCGTGCCAGGTATTGGCGCGCTCGCGCATCGGCCAGGTTCAGGCGGTTTTCATTGACCAGCATGGTCTGGTGCTTGAGCCAGTCGGCCCAGGCTTCCTTGCTCACGCTTTCCCAGATGCGCTTGCCCAGTTCGCCGGGGTAGGGCGGAAAGTCGAGGCCTTCGGCTTCCTTGTTGAGCTTGATGCATTGAATGGTGCGGGCCATGGTGTTTCCTTTGCGTGGGGATAGGGAAGCCGAGAAATGGCGCTCCCTCAGATGATTTGGGTATAAAGAACTGAAATCTCAGTTGTTCCAGTTTTGAAGAGAGCCTTCCAGAATGCGTTCCATCGGTGATTTGCACCGTTTGCACACCCAATCAGAGGCTTTCCATGAACTTTCGCCGCGACTTTATCAAGTTTCCTTTTGCCGCCGCCCTGGCAGGCGCTTTGGCCCTGACGTCTTTGCCGTCGTTTGCGCAGTCTGTGACCCTGCTCAATGTGTCGTACGACCCGACGCGCGAGCTGTATGTGGACTTCAACCAGGCGTTTGCCAAGCACTGGAAGGCCAAGACCGGGCAGGACGTGACCATCAAGCAAAGCCACGGGGGCTCGGGCAAGCAGGCGCGCTCGATCATCGACGGGCTGGAAGCCGATGTGGCCACGCTGGCGCTGGCTGGCGATACCGATGCCCTGCACAAGAACGGTGGCTGGATCCCCAAAGACTGGCAAAAGCGCCTGCCCCACAACAGCTCGCCCTACACCTCCACCATCGTGCTGGTGGTGCGCCAGGGCAACCCCAAGGGCATCAAGGACTGGGATGACCTCGTCAAGCCCGGCATCAGCGTGATCACGCCCAACCCCAAGACATCGGGCGGCGCCCGCTGGAACTACCTGGCCGCGTGGGAGTTTGCCAAGCGCAAGTACGGCGGTGAAGCCAAAGCCCGCGAATTTGTCGCCAAGCTGTACGGCAATGTGCCCGTGCTGGACACCGGTGCCCGCGGCTCGTCGGTGACGTTTGCGCAGCGCAACCAGGGCGATGTGTTCATCAGCTGGGAGAACGAGGCCTACCTGCTGGAAAAGGAATTCGGCAGCAAGGTGGACGTGGTGTACCCGTCGATCTCCATCCTGGCCGAGCCTGCGGTGTCCGTGGTGGACAGGAACGTGGACAAGAAGGGCACCCGCGCGGTGGCCGAGGCCTATCTGCAGTACCTCTACACCGAGGAGGGCCAGGACATTGCCGGCAAGCATTTCTACCGCCCGGCCGTGTCTGAAAAAGCCAAGGCCAAGTACGCCAGGCAGTTCCCCAAACTCAACCTGTTCACCATCGACGACGCGTTCGGCGGCTGGGACAAGGCGGCCAAGGACCACTTTGCAGATAACGCGAGCTTCGACCAGATCTATTCGAAGAAGTAGGTCGCCCCGAAACCGGGCCGCCCGAGCGGCGGGCCCGCCCTCACCCGACAAGTGCTTTGCTGCCCGGCCGTGCCCTCGCCGGACGGGCGGGAGGGTGCTGCACGCCATTTTTTAAGCGAAATAGGGCCCGGGCGCACGTTCCATAAGCACTTTGTGCTATCAAAATAATAGTTAGGAATCCCATGTCTGCCTTGTTGATTGCCGGTAGCCCCTCCGAGCGTTCCCGCTCTGCCGCCCTGCTCGATGCCGTGGCCCAGCGTCTTGCGGTGCGCGGCGCGCTGGTCGACCGCATCCTGATCCGTGACCTGTCTCCCCAGGCGCTGGTGCTGACAGACTTTGGCCACCCCACCGTGGTGCGTGCTGCTGAACAGGTGGCCAATGCCCGTGTGCTGGTGGTGGCCACCCCGGTTTACAAGGCGGCCTACAGCGGCGTGCTCAAGGTGTTTCTGGACCTGCTCCCGCAAACAGCGCTCAAGGGCAAGGTGGTGTTGCCGCTGGCCACCGGCGGCAGCCCGCACCACATGCTGGCGCTCGACTACGCGCTACGGCCCGTGCTGCAGTCGCTGGGCGCCAAGAGCATCCTGCCCGGCATCTACGCCACCGACTCGCAGGTCACGCTGACCCCCGAGGGCGCCTACGACATCCACGCCGACATCGCCGCCCGGCTGGACGATGCAGTGAATGTGCTGGTCACGGAAACCCTGCGCCCGTCGCCCGCCCAGGCCGCGCGGTTTGCGCCGGTCAACTTCGCTGACGTGCGATGTAGCGTGTAAGGCCAGTGTTGGCGCCGCGGCAAGCCCGCTGCGCCTGCGCCGTCGCCTAACTTTCCTCCCCATCTTTTTCTGATTTTTTTGCTGCGCCCGGTGCGCGGGCAGGGCGTCGTGTTGCCCGCTACCCGGCACGGTCGCCCCACCTTCACACCTTGATTCCGGAGCTTGCACCATGCACGAACTGACCCGTTTTTCCCTCCAGCGCCGCCACATCCTCGCGGCATCGGTTGCCGCTGCCGTTACCGCTACCAGTGGCGCGTCCTGGGCCCAGGCGCCCGGCCGCGTCCTGCGTGTCGGTCATCAGAAAGGCTGGCTTTCCATCCTCAAGGCCCGCGGCACGCTGGAAAAGCGCCTGGCCCCGCTGGGCGTGAAAGTGACCTGGACCGAGTTCAACGCCGGCCCGGTGCAGCTGGAAGCGCTCAACGTCGGCTCCATCGACTTTGGCGACGTGGGCGAAGCCCCGCCCATTTTTGCCCAGGCCGCTGGCGCGCCGCTGGTGTACGCCGGTGCCACCGTGCCACGCCCCGGGCTGGAGGCCGTGGTGGTGCCCAACGGTTCCCCGATCCGCACCGTGGCCGACCTCAAGGGCAAGCGCGTGGCCTACAACAAGGGCTCCAACGTGCAGTACTTCCTGGTCAAGCTGCTGGAGAAAAACGGCCTGAAGTACAGCGATTTGCAATCGATCTTCCTGGCCCCGCCCGATGCGCGTGCGGCCTTCGAGCGCGGCGCGGTCGATGCCTGGATCATCTGGGACCCGTTTCTGGCCGCTGCGCAAAAGCAGCTCGATGCCCGCCTGCTCGTCGACGCCACCGGCGTGGTCAACAACCGCGCGTACTACTTCACCTCGCGCGACTTCGCCACGAAGAACACCGATGTGCTGCGCATTGCCATCGAAGAGGTCAACGCCATCGACACCTGGATCTCCAGGAACAAGGATGCAGCGGCTACCGAACTGTCGGCCGTGCTGGGCCTCGACAAATCCATCACCGATCTGTACCTGAGCCGCGCCCGCTTTGGCACGGCACCGGTCACACGCGAGATCCTGGCCGAGCAGCAGGCCATTGCCGACACCTTCTTCGAACTGAAGCTCATCCCCAAAAAGCTCAACCTGCTGCACGCCGCGCCGGTCGATCTGCTGTAACCGCCCACTGTTCAAGGAGCCCCCCATGCCTGCGCCCATGTCCTTTGTGCTGCACGCCCAGTTGCGCCGTGTGCTGTGCGTCACGGCCATGTCCTGGGGGCTCAGCACGCCGCAGCGCCGCGCCATCGTGCGGGCGCCGCGTTCGGGCTTTGCCATCTCGTATTGATCACGCTCTGAAAAGAACAGCCATGCAAATTTTCTGGTTCATTCCCACCCACGGCGACAGCCGTTACCTGGGCACCACCAAGGGTGGCCGCCAGCTCAGCCACGACTACCTGCAGCAGGTGGCCGTTGCAGCCGACAGCCTGGGCTATGAAGGCGTGCTCATTCCGACCGGCCGCTCGTGCGAAGACCCGTGGGTGGTGGCCTCCAGCCTGATTGCTGTCACGAAGCGGCTCAAGTTCCTGGTGGCCGTGCGCCCCGGCCTGCACCAGCCCGCCCTGGCTGCGCGCATGGCCGCCACGTTCGACCGCCTCTCAGGCGGGCGCCTGCTCATCAACCTGGTGACCGGTGGCGACCAGACCGAGCTGGAGGGCGACGGCGTGTTCCTGGACCACGCCACGCGCTACGAGCAATCGGCCGAGTTCATCCGCATCTGGCGCGAAATCCTGGCGCGCAGCCATGACGGTGACAGCTTCGACTTTGCAGGCCAGCACCTGAGCGTCAAGGGCGCCAAGCTGCTGTTCCCGCCCTTGCAAAAGCCGCATCCGCCCGTGTACTTTGGCGGCTCATCGGCCGCCGCGCACGATCTGGCGGCCGAGCAGGTCGAGACCTACCTCACCTGGGGCGAGCCACCGGCCGAGGTCGCCAAAAAGGTGGCCGACGTGCGCGCCCGCGCCGCCAAACTGGGCCGCACCGTCACGTTCGGCATTCGCCTGCACGTCATCGTGCGCGAGACCGAAGAGCAGGCGTGGGCCGCTGCCGAAGAACTCATCAGCCATGTGGACGACGACACCGTGGTGCGTGCCCAGGCCGTGTTTGCCCGCATGGACTCCGAAGGCCAGCGCCGCATGGCCGCGCTGCATGCCGGCGGTGCCAAACGCAGCCGCAAAGACCTTGAGATCAGCCCCAACCTGTGGGCCGGTGTGGGCCTGGTACGCGGCGGCGCAGGCACCGCGCTGGTGGGCGGCCCCGAGACCGTGGCCGCCCGCATCGAGGAGTACGCCGCGCTGGGGCTGGACACCTTCGTGCTCTCGGGCTATCCGCACCTGGAGGAGGCCTACCGCTTTGCCGAGCTGGTGTTCCCGCTGCTGCCCGTGAAGACCCAGCAGAAGCTCTCCGGCGGCCACCCGCTGGGCCCGTTTGGCGAAACCGTGGGCAACAACTTTGTGCCGCGCGCTTCGCAAAGCTGAGCCCCCAACACCGGAGCCACACCATGACCATCCAGTCCATCAACCACGTGCAGCTGCCGTTCCCGGCCGGCGCCGAGGGGCCGGTGCGCCGCTTTTACGCCAGCCTGCTGGGCTTGCCTGAAGTGCGCTTGAAGGCCGACAACACACTGCGCTTTGCCGCCGGCACGCAGCGCATCGACCTGGTGCCCATCGAGCCGTGGCAGCCGCACCCGTCGGTATCGCACCTGGCGTTGGAGGTGCAGGACCTGCCCGCACTGCGCCAGCGATTGCTGCAGGCCGAGCTGCCGCTCGTGGAAAACCGTGCACTGCCCGGTTACCTGCGCTTTTACGTCAAGGACCCCGCTGGCAACCAGCTGGAGTTTCTGGAGCCCGACCACGAGCAGGGAGTGACGCCATGACACAGACCGCCCGCGAACTGCAGATATCGCCCGTGGCCGATGCTGCAAACCTGCCGATCGAGGGGCCGTTGCTGCCCGCACCGCTGGTGCGCTTTGTGGCCAGTGTGGGGCAGCGCCTGTTGCCCTGGGCTGTGCCGGTAGGCCTCATCGCGCTGTGGCAGATCGCATCGTCGCAAGGCTGGTTGTCCAGTCGCGTGTTGCCTGCGCCCATCGACGTGGTCAAGGCCGCGTGGACGCTGGCTGCGTCGGGCGAGCTGTGGACCCACGTCAAGGTGAGTGCGGGCCGCGCGCTGGCGGGGCTGGCCATTGGCGGGGGCCTGGGGCTGCTGCTGGGCCTGCTCACCGGCTCCATCAAGCTGTTCGAGACGCTGCTCGATTCCACCATCCAGATGGTGCGCAACATTCCGGCGCTGGCGCTGATCCCGCTGGTGATCCTGTGGTTTGGCATTGATGAATCGGCCAAGCTGTTCCTCATCAGCGTGTCGGTGTTCTTCCCGATCTACCTCAACACCTTCCACGGCATCCGCAATGTGGACCCGGGGCTGATCGAGATGGGCCGCACCTATGGCCTGGGCCGCTGGCAGCTCTACAAGCAGATCATCCTGCCCGGGGCGCTCTCCAGCATCTTGGTGGGGCTGCGCTTCTCGCTGGGGTTGATGTGGGTGATCCTGATCGTGGCCGAGACCATCTCGGCGCAGGCGGGTATCGGCTACCTCACGATGAATGCCCGGGAGTTCCTGCAGACCGACATCGTGCTGGTGGGCATCCTGCTGTATGCCTTGTTGGGCAAGCTGGCTGATGTGTTTGCCAAGGGGCTCGAACGGTATTGGCTCAGGTGGCATCCCGGATACCAGTAGCGACACACCCTTGAGGCGCTGCGCGCCTTCTCCCCGCTCTGGCAGCGCCATGCGCTGCGGGCAGGGGGACGACGCACTCGCTGGGGGGCGGCCCTTGCTCTGCGGCCCTCGCATGGGGCCACGCTCTCAGCAGGGTCCTGCGTCCAGACGACTCACATTTTTATAGCTGCTAGTGCTTGACGGACAAGCGCAGGAGGCCATTTTGACCACTATTTCATCTCCCAAACCCCAGGGCGTGCGCCTGGAAGTGCGCGGCGTGGACAAACGCTACGGCACGCGCCATGTGCTCCAGAAGGCCGACCTGGTCATCGAGCCCGGCGAGTTCGTCGCCATCGTGGGCCGCAGCGGCTGCGGCAAGAGCACGCTGCTGCGCCTGGTGGCGGGGCTCGAATCCGTGTCGGGCGGCGCGATCCGCCTCGACGGCGACAGCGTGGACGGCCTGAGCAGCGACACCCGCATCATGTTTCAGGACTCGCGCCTCTTGCCCTGGAAGCGGGTGGCCGACAACGTGGCGCTGGGCCTGCCGCCCGCGCAGCGCAGCGCGGCCGCCGATGTGCTGGCCCGCGTGGGCCTGGGCGACCGGCTGAACGAATGGCCCGCGCGCCTGTCGGGTGGCCAGCGCCAGCGCGTGGCCCTGGCGCGTGCCCTGGTGCACAACCCGCGCCTCTTGCTGCTGGATGAACCCCTGGGCGCGCTGGATGCGCTCACCCGCATCGAGATGCACCGCCTTATCGAAGGCCTGTGGCGCCAGTCCGGCTTTACCGCGCTGCTGGTCACGCACGACGTGCAGGAGGCCGTGGCCCTGGCCGACCGCGTGATCCTGATCGAAGACGGCCAGATTGCGCTGGACCAGCGCATCGATCTGCCACGCCCCCGCGTGCACGGTGACGCGGCGTTTGCCTCCATCGAAAAACGCATCCTCGACCGGGTGCTGCAAAAGCCCGACGCCGACCCCACCCCCGAGTCGACCTGGCCCGGCGTGCCCGCCCACGGGCTGCGCTGGGCGGTGTGACCTGTTCGCTCGCTATCTCTCTCGATTTTTCAACCGCGTTTTTTTCGTTCCACGGACTTTTCAAGGAGAACCCTCATGTCCATTCAAGCCATCAACGTTCGCAACCAGTTCAAGGGCAAAGTGCGCGAAATCATTCGCGGCGATGTCGTCTCCGAAGTCGATGTCGAAACCCCCTGGGGCATCGTCACATCGGTCATCACCACCCGCTCGGTGGACGACCTGGCCCTGGTCGTGGGCTCTGACGTGGTCGCGCTGGTGAAGTCCACCGAGGTGTCCATCGCCAAGCTCTGACATGCCCCACGGGCTTTTGCGCCCGGTTCACTGGCAAAAATGGCTCCAGGTGCCTTTCCATCAGGTACCTGGAGCTATTTTTTTGCAACGTACAGCGTGCCAAGTGCGGGCGGGCTTCTCTGCCCTGGGCATCGCGGTTGGGCCTCGCCTGTTTGTCAGCAGGTCCAGCAGGTACACCTCTGCCTGCATCCATGCCCCCCCGTGTGCTGGCACACCCGAGCCTGGCCTTCTTCGCAACGCGCCGGGAAGTCCTGAGCGGAAAAAACCAAGGCCCGCGCAGGGCGGGCCTTGGTTGATTGCCTGCCAGCAAGGGCGGCTGGCAGCCTGGCTGCGGGGGGTGGGCGGTGTCAGGCCGCCTTGGCCAGTGGCGTGGCGTACCGGCTGGCGGGCCGGGCCAGGCCCAGGTTCTCGCGCAGCGTGGTGCCTTCGTACGCGGTGCGGAAGAGCCCGCGCCGTTGCAGCTCGGGCACCACCAGGTCCACAAACTCGTTGAGCGACTGGGGCAGCACCGGCGGCATCACGTTAAAGCCATCGGCCGCGCCGTTGTCAAACCATTCCTGCATGCGGTCGGCAATGGTCTGCGGCGTGCCCACCACCACCCAGTGGCCGCGCGCGCCCGCCAGGTATTCGTACAGCTGGCGCACGGTGTAGTTCTCGCGCCGGGCCAGCTGCAGCACCACGTGGGCGCGGCTGTTGATGCCCTTGGGGGGCTCGGGAATGTAGGGTGGCGGTGCGTCGAGGTTCCACTGCGTGAGGTCTTCGCCGGGCCAGAACGGGGCCAGCGTGGCCAGGCCCACGCTGGGGTGGATCAGCGCCTGCAGCTCGGCCCACTTGGCCTGGGCCTCTTCCTCGGTGCGGCCAATCACTGGGGAGATACCGGGCAGCACCAGCAGCTCTTCGGGGCGGCGGCCGTACTTGGCCATGCGGCCTTTCACATCCTTGTAGAACGCCTGGGCCTCGGCCAGGCTGGTCCAGGCGGTGAAGATGGCTTCGGCCGTGGCCGCGGCGAGCTCCTTGCCGTCCTCGGACGAGCCCGCCTGCACGATCACCGGGTGGCCCTGGGGCGAGCGCTCGATGTTGAGCGGGCCCTGCACCTTCAGGTGCTTGCCGATGTGGTTCAGGGTGTGCAGCTTGTCGGGGTCAAAGTACACGCCGCTGGCCTTGTCGCGGCTAAAGGCATCGTCGTCAAAGCTGTCCCACAGGCCCTTGACCACGTCCACAAACTCGTGGGCGCGCTCGTACCGCAAGGCGGGGTCGGGGTGGGCATCCAGGCCAAAGTTGCCGTGCACGTTCTCGGCGCTGGTGGTCACCACGTTCCAGGCGGCCCGGCCCTTGCTGATGTGGTCCAGCGACGCAAACTTGCGCGCCAGCAGGTACGGGTCTTCGTAGGTGGTGGAGGCCGTGGCCACAAACCCGATGTGCTTGGTGACGGCCGAGAGCGCGGCCCACAGCGTGACTGGCTCGAAGTGCGAGAGCCGCCCCTGGCGGCTGAACGACTCGCGGTCGCCCCGGTGCCACACGCCGGGGCTGTCGGCCACAAACACCTGGTCAAACAGGCCGCGCTCTGCGGTCTGTGCCAGTTCGATGTAGTGGTCGATGTTGACGCCCGCATCGGCCTGCGAACCGGGGTGGCGCCATGCCGCGATGTGGTGGCCCGTGGCCATGATGAAGGCGCCGAGGCGCAGTTTGCGTGGAGTGTTGGGTTGGGTCATGGATGTTCCAAAAAACTGTTGGATGAGCCTGCGGCCTGTAAAACCGGCGCGGCCCAGGCCAGCGCACCCGTGGAACCGGCTTTGCCGGGCCAGGGGGTGCGTCCCCCCGGGGGGAAGTCGCCGAAGGCGACTCAGGGGGGTTACTCAGTGATCGTGATGCGATGCAGCTTGCGGTGCTGCGGGAAGAAGTCGCCCACCGCGTAGTGCTGGGTAGAACGGTTGTCCCAGACGGCCAGCGTGCCCGGCGCCCAGCGCAGGCGGGCCTGGAACTCGGGCACCTGGGGCAGGGCGAACAGCCGGGTCAGCAGGGTGTCGCTTTCCACACGCGACAGGCCCTTGATGTGGCTGGTGAAGGTGGAGTTCACGTACAGGATCTTCTTGCCCGTGACAGGGTGCACGCGCACCACCGGGTGTTCTACCGGCGGGTACTTGGCACGGGCAGCCTTCAGTTCGTCGCCGCTGGCGTCCTTGCGCAACAGGTACTCCGTCCAGCCACTGATCTCCCAGGTGTGCACGGCTGTCAGGGTCTCCAGATAGGCCTGGAATGTGGGTGGCAGGCTGGCATAGGCGGCGGTAAGGCTGGCCCACAGCGTGTCGCCGCCGCTGGCCGGAATCACCTGCGCATACAGGCTGGTGCCCAGCGGCGGCTGCTCGCGCCAGGTGATGTCGGCATGCCAGTTGCTCGATGCCTTGGGGCGCTCGGCCGTGCTCTCCACGATCTCGATCTCGGGGTGGTTCTCCAGCCGGGGGAAGAACGCCTTCACCTCGGCCACATTGCCAAAGCTGCGGGTGAAGTCCACCTGCTGCTGCGGCGTGATGTGCTGGTCGCGAAAGAACAGCACTTCGTGCACGGCCAGGGCCTGGCGCAGTTCGGCCTGGGTGGTGGCATCGAGCGGCTGGCGCAGGTCCAGGTCGTGGATGACGGCGCCGATGGTGGGGGTGTAGGGCTCCACCGCGAAGCGGGTGAAGGTGGGGTGCAAATCGTTGATCTTGGACATGGTGCTGCTTTCTGAAACGAGTGGGGTTGAAAGAGAACGGCCATGCCATTGGGACACTGCAAGCGCTGCACACCAACGAAGCAGTTCGCATATCGATAGTTGGAAAAACAGGCTCTGCAGTCCGGCGAGCGGGCAGGGCGCTTGTGCATTTGGATATCTGTTTTTGGTCGTTGGCCGCCGTGCCGGGCGTGCCTAGAGTGGGGTTCGAGAGGTGCTGGGCGTGGCCCGCGCACCGTTCCCACGCAACCCCCTACGAAAGAGCGATACCCATGACAAAAACACCCTGGAATACCACCCGCCGCAAGGCCTTGACCGCGGCCGGCGCTGCCTTGGCGCTCGGCCTGTGGGCGGGCAGCGCCGCTGCACAGACGGCAGAGCCGCTGAAGGTGATCCGCATTGGCATTGCCACCGGCGGCGTGGGCAGCGACCCCGTGCGCCACGGCGGCACGTCGGCCGCGCTGGCCTACACCGACGGTGCGCTGGAAGAAGAGTTCAAGAAAGACGGCGTGAAGGTGCAGTGGACGTTCTTCAAGGGCGCAGGCCCCGCCGTGAACGAGGCGCTGGTCAACAAGCAACTGGACTTTGCATGGCAGGGCGATTTGCCATCCATCGTGCACCGGGCCAGCGACGTGAAGACCAAGATCATCCTCGGCAGTGGCGTGCGCACCGGCCTGTACTTGGCCGTGGCGCCCGACAGCAACATCCGCCGTCTGGAAGACCTCAAGGGCCGCAAGGTGGCGGTGTTCAAGGGCACCAACCTCCACCTGGCCGCCGTGCGGGCGCTGGCCGACAAGGGCCTGAGCGAGCGCGATGTGAAGCTGGTCAATCTGGACATCCCCAGCGCGGAGGCCGCGTTGGTGAGCAAGGACATTGACGCCGCGTTTGGCTATGTGGGCTTCTTCAAGCTGCGCGACCAGGGGCTGGCCAAGGTGGTGTGGTCGGCCGCCGAAGATTCGTACAAGTACACGCGCCAGACCGCGCTGCTGGTGACCGATGACTTCGCTGCCCGCCACCCCAAGGTGGTGGAGCGTGTGGTCAAGACCGTGGTGCAGTACGCCCACAAATACTCCGATGAAAACCGCCGCGCCGACCTGTTTGCGCAGTGGGGCAAGGCCGAGTACCCCGAGAAGGTGTGGCGCGAGGACTTCATCGGCCAGCCGCTGCGCGTGCGCCTGTCGCCGCTGCTCGACCCGTTTCTGGTGGCGCGCTACAAGGACGCGGCCGACGAAGCCCACAAGCTCAAGCTCATCCGCAAGAAGCCTGAGATCGACAGCTGGTTTGACCGCCGCTACCTGAACGCTGCGCTCAAGGAACTGAAGCTGGAGGCCTACTGGCCCGTGTATGGCGCCAACGGGGACTTGGCAACCGCGCCCTAGTAGTGGGCTCTGCGCCAGAAGGATTGAATCCTAGGTAGGGGGACCGGGCCGGTGAAAACCGCCCTTTGCAACCCGCCGGCACCCAGTGCCCGGCGGGTTTTTTTGTGCCTGCGTCTGGCCCTGCTCATAACGTCTGCACCGCTGTTCATGCCGCAAACATCTTTGTCATTGCATATGAGGATTTACTATTTATTTTTATAACAAGTGTCTTTTACATTTCTTTTGGTTGTTATTGATGGCGCCCCGTTCCTGCCTTGTGCAGGCTGCGCCGCCCACCCGAAAGGACATGCAAAAGATGGCAAATCCTGCATTGAACGGCGCCAGCTCCGGCGCCCTGGAGCCCCCGCCGGCAGGGCCCGTGGCAGCTCTGCCGCCCGCGGTGGCTGCGGCCCCCGTCGCAGCCGCGCACAAGGCGCCGCGTGCCTGGGCGTGGCGCTGGCTGTGGGCCTGGCCCTTCCCGCTGGCCGTGCTGGCGCTGTGGCAGCTCTCGGCAGTGTGGGGTTGGGTGCCAGAGCAGGTGCTGCCGCCGCCCGCCGCCGTGTTCAAGGTGTTTGGCGAGCTGCTGGCCAGCGGCGAGCTGTGGGACCACCTGCGCATCAGCATGGTCCGCGTCTTCGCGGGCTTTGGCATCGGCCTGTCGCTGGGCCTGCTGCTGGGCGGTGCCATGGGCCTGTCGCCCACCTTCCGTGACTACGTGTTTCCGCTGTTCAAGGCGTTCAGCCAGGTGCCCGTCATCGGCTGGTTGCCGCTGCTGATTCTGGTGGTGGGCATTGACGAAGAACTGAAGTTCTTGCTGATCGCCAAGGCCGCGCTGGTCCCCGTGGCCATCAACACCTGCCAGGGCATCCAGAACGTGCCCAACCGGCTGGTGGAAGTGGCGCGTGTGTACGGCTTTACCCGCTGGCAAATGCTGCGCAAGGTGGTGTTTCCGGCGGCCACGGCGCCCATCTGGAACGGCGTGCGCTATGGGCTCACCCATGCCTGGCTGGCGCTGGTGGTGGTGGAGCTGCTCGCGTCGTCCGAGGGCATCGGCTTCCTCATCGTCTACGGCCGCCAGCTTTTTCAGCTGGACGTGGTGCTGGCCGCCGTGCTGGCCGTGGGCATCGTGGGTTTTGTGATCGACAAGCTGCTGGCCGTGTCCGAGGCGTGGCTGCTGCGCTGGCGCAAGCCGGGTCTGTGAAGCGGGGTATTCGAATGTCTTCTGTGAACGTGCAACGGAACCTGTTCCACAAAGTGCCCCCACGCCTGCGGGGCTGGGTGCTGCCCTTGCTGATCCTGGCCGTGTGGTGGGCCGTGGTGGCTTCGGGTGCATCGGATTCGCCCCTGCTGGTGTCGCCGCTGGCCGTGTGGCAGCGCGGCGTGGGTCAGGTCGTCAGTGGTGAGCTGTGGGTGGCCTTGTCGGCCAGCCTGTGGCGCATGGCCTGGGGCTTTGGCATTGGCGCCAGCGTCGGGCTGGCGGTGGGTGCACTGCTGGGCTGGTCCCGCTGGGCCGAGCGGCTGGTGGGGCCCACGTTCCACACGCTCAAGCAGATCTCGCTGTTTGCGTGGATTCCGATGCTGTCCATGTGGTTCGGTCTGGGCGACGCCGCCAAGATTGCCTTCGTGGCCATGGCGGCGTTCTTCCCCGTGGTGCTCAACACGCTGGAGGGCCTGCGCAGCGTGCCGCGTGAATACCTGGAAGTGGCCCGCGTGTACGAGTTCAGCGTGTGGCAAACGCTGCGCCGCGTGGTGGCGCCAGCGGCGGCGCCCTCGCTGTTTACTGGCATCCAGCTCTCGCTTATCTACAGCTGGCTGGCCACGCTGGGGGCCGAATACCTGCTGGCCTCGGGCAAGGGCATTGGCAACACGCTGATCGACGGGCGCGAGCACTTCTGGATGGACCTGGTGCTGTTCGGCGTGGTGGTGGTGGGCCTGGTCGGCTTTGCACTGAACGCGCTGCTGGCCGTGCTGGAAAAGCGCCTGCTGGCCTGGCGCGACCGAACCATCGCAAGGTATTGAGCCCCCTGAGGCGCTCTGCGCCATCCCCCTCAGGGGGACGCCCCCAGGGGCCTGGCAAAGCCAGTTCCCCGGGGGCGCTGGCCTGGGCCGCGCCAGTTGCGGGCCATTGCTGAGAACAACGTCATCTGAAAAGGAATACACATGGCACACGCCGGTACCCTGGCCATTCGTGGCCTGAACAAGCAGTACGAGGTCAAGGGCGAAGCCCTGCCCGTGCTGCAGGAAATAAACCTCACCATTGAGCCCGGCGAGTTCGTGAGCATCGTGGGCTCCAGCGGCTGCGGCAAGTCCACGCTGCTGCGGCTGGTGATTGGCCTGGAGGGCGACTACCAGGGCGAGATCCTGCTCAACGGCCAGCGCATTGTGGGCACCAGCCTCAACCGGGGCATCGTGTTCCAGGAACACCGCTTGTTCCCATGGCTCACGGTCGAGAAGAACGTGGCGCTGGGCCTGCTCAACTCCAGCCTGACCGAAGGCCAGCAGCGCGCCACCGTGCGCGAGCACATTGCGCTGGTGGGGCTGGAGGGGTTCGAGACCGCCTATCCGCACCAGCTCTCGGGCGGCATGTCGCAGCGCGTGGCCATTGCGCGGGCGCTGGTCAACCGGCCCGACATCCTGCTGCTGGACGAACCCTTTGGCGCACTCGACGCCATGACCCGTGCCCACCTGCAGCAGGAGCTGCACCGCATCTGGCAGCAGGAGGGCATCACCATGATTTTGGTGACGCACGATGTGGAAGAGGCCGTGTACCTGGGCGACCGCGTGGTGGTGATGGAGCCGCGCCCCGGCCGCATCCGCCGCACGGTGCCAGTAGGGCTGCCCCATCCGCGCGAGCGCACCTCGCACGCTTTCACGGCCGTCAAGGACAGCGTGCTGCGCGAGTTCGCGGGCCACCCGGCGGCCGACCTGGCCGAGCCGCCGCTCAGGCGCGGCGAGCAGCTGACGCCTGCCGCGCAGTGGCAATTTGCCGTCTGATTTTTGTTCTCGTTTTTCTGATTCCAGAGCTTCCCATGACACAACAGAACTCCCCCGTTTTCTCCTCGCGCCGCTCGCTGCTGGTGGCTGGCGCTGCCGCATTGGCCGCCCCCATGCTGCTGTGCGCCCAGTCGCCGGCCAGGGTCATCCGCATCGGCTCGCCCGACCTGGGCACGGCCGGCAAGCCATCGCCAGGCGGCAGCGTGGTGGCCGTGCTGCAAGCCAACAAATGGCTGGAAGATGAATTCGCCAAGGACGGCATCAAGATCGAGTGGAACTTCTTTCGCGGCGCAGGCCCGGCAGTGCACGAGGCGCTGTCGGCCAAGCAGCTCGACATCGTCTCTCTGGGCGACCTGGCCGCCGTCATTGGCCGTGCGCGCGGTCTGCCCACCCGCTTCATTGCGGCCACGGGCCGGGGCAGCAACAGCTATCTGGCCACGGCGCCGGGCGTGAGCATCAAGACCGTGGCCGATCTCAAGGGCAAGAAGGTCACTGTGCTCAAGGGCACAGCCTACCAGCGCACATTTGCCAACCTGCTGGCCACGGCGGGCCTGACCGAAAAGGATGTGAAGCTCATCAACATGGACTGGCCCACATCCAAGGCCGCCGTGGTGGCAGGGCAGATCGACGCCACCTTTGGCGGCCCCGACTTGTTCCTGCTCAAGCCGCAGGGCGTTCAGATCGCGCTGAGCACCAAAGGCCGTGGGCCGGACTACACCATCAACTCCGGCATTCTGGCCACCGAGGAGTTCGCCACCCAGAACCCGCAGCTCACGCAGCGCCTGGTGCACCAGCTGGTGCGCGCCGCGCACTGGGCCTCGCAAGAGGGCAACCGCGAGGCGCTCATCAAGCTGTATGCCGACAACAGCGGCAACCCCGAGCTTTCGTTCCGCGAGGAGCTGGCGGGCGACAACCTGAACGCCCGGTATTCGCCGCTGCTCGACGAGGGCTTCATCGCCGGTTACCAGGGCGTGCTGGATGACGGCGTGAAGCTCGGGCTGATCCGCCAGACGTTTGACGTGAAGGCCTGGTTCCAGCCTACCTTCGTGCAGCAGGCCGTCAAGGACCTCAAGCTCGACAAGCAGTGGCGCGAGACCGATGCCGCTGGCAAGGCCAAGGGGGCTGCATGAGCATCACCACCAATGGGGCCGCCTCCGCTTCCACCCAGGCGCCCAACATCGTCTTCATCCTGGCCGACGACCTGGGCTGGGCCGACCTCAGTGTGTACGGCCAGGCCGACTTCACCACGCCGCACCTGGATGCGCTGGCGGGCGAGGGCGTGCGCTTTACCCAGGCCTATGCCAACTCGGCCGTGTGCTCGGCCACGCGGTTTGCGCTGATCACCGGGCGCTACCAGTACCGGCTGCGCGGTGGGCTGGAGGAACCCCTGGTGCGCAAGGCCCATGTGCACGGCCTGCCGCCCGAGCACCCCACGCTGCCATCGTTGCTGCGCGATGCGGGCTATGACACGGCGCTGATTGGCAAGTGGCACCTGGGCAGCCTGCCCACCTTCGGCCCGCTCAAGAGTGGCTACGACCGCTTCTTTGGCAACTATGGCGGTGCCATCGACTACTTCACGCACAAGCCCGGCGTGGGCAATGCCGTGGCGCGCGATCTGTACGAAGGCGAGGTGCTGGTGGAGCGCGTGGGCTACTACACGCAGCTGCTGGCCGATGAGGCCACGCGCTGGATCGGCGAGCGCAGCGCGGCCAAGCCTTTCTTTTTGTCGCTGCACTTCACGGCGCCGCACTGGCCCTGGGTGGGGCCGGAGGACGAAGAAATATCGCTGGGCCTGAAGGACCTGTTTCACTACGACGGCGGCAATCTGGCCACCTATGCGCGCATGGTGCGCTCACTCGACAAGGCGGTGGGCCAGGTGCTCGATGCACTCAAGGCACAAGGCCTGGCCGACAACACCATCGTCGTCTTCACCAGCGACAACGGCGGCGAGCGCTTTTCCAAGACCTGGCCCTTCACCGGCCAGAAGACCGAGTTGCTGGAGGGCGGCATCCGCGTGCCCACGCTGCTGCGCTGGCCTGCGCGCATTGCACCGCAGGTGAGCGACCAAGTCACCGCCACCATGGACTGGCTGCCCACGCTGCTGGCCGCTGCGGGCGTGGCGCCCCATGCCGACTACCCGCCGGACGGCGAGAGCATCCTGCCCGTGCTGCTGGGCGATGCGCCTGCGCACCCGCGCACGCTGTTCTGGCGCTACAAGTCGCAGCGCCAGCGCGCCGTGCGCGAGGGCCGCTTCAAGTACCTGCGCATCAACGACAACGAGTTTTTGTTCGACGTGGAAGACGACACGCTGGAGCGCGCCAACCTGCGCCACAAGCACCCCGAGGTGTTCGAGCGCCTGCGCACGGCGTGGGAGCGGTGGAATGCGCAGTTCCTGCCCATCACCGACGAGGTCATCACCCACGGGCTGTCGCCCGACATCCAGGCCGACCGCTACGTGCCCGACCTGGGCCAGCGGGGGATGTAACCCCGTACGTCGAGAAAAATCAAGAGAAAAATGCCTTTGGCGCCTGATGAATAAGCGCTAGTAGCTATCAAAAACATAGTGTTGGGTGTCGCCCGCGGCGGTGGTGCGCGGCTTGGCCAGGGGCCCCGCCCACACCCGTTCTGTGCGGCGGCGGCCAGATTTCCAGTCTCTTCACGGGCTTTCATGAATTTTCAGCAACTGCGCTCCGTGCGCGAAGCCGTGCGGCGCGGCTACAACCTGACCGAAGTGGCCAACATGCTGCATACCTCACAGCCCGGCGTCAGTCGCCAGATCCGAGAGCTGGAAGAGGAACTGGGCGTAGAAATTTTTGTCCGGGCGGGCAAGCGCCTCACGGGCCTCACGCCGCCGGGCGAGGCGCTGCTGCCCACGGTGGAGCGCCTGCTGCTGGAGGCCGACAACCTCAAGCGTGCGGGCCAGGACTTCAGTGACAGTGCCACCGGCCGCCTGTCGGTGGCTGCCACGCATTCGCAGGCGCGGTATGCGCTGCCGCAGGTGGTGCGCGATTTCCGGGCGCTGTTTCCTCAGGTGTCGCTGCACCTGCACCAGGGCTCACCGCGCCAGGTGGCCGAGATGCTGCTCAGTGGCGAGGCCGACATCGGCGTGGCTACCGAGGCCCTGGCCGGGTACGACGCGCTGGTGACGCTGCCTTGCTACCGCTGGACGCACAGCATCGTCGTGCCTCCGGGTCACCCGTTGCTTGGTACCGGAGGGCCGGTCACGCTGGAGCAGCTGGCGCAATACCCCATCATCACCTACGAGCTGGGCTACACCGGCCGTGCGCACATCGACGAGGCCTTTGCCTGCGAGGGTCTGGCCCCCGATATTGTGCTGACCGCCATGGATGCTGACGTGATCAAGACCTATGTGGAGCTGGACATGGGCGTAGGCATCGTGGCATCGATTGCGGTGGACGAGGAACGCGACCGCCACCTGCGCCTGATTGACGCGGGCCACCTGTTTGAAGTGAACCTCACGCGCCTGGGCCTGCGGCGCGGGGCCTGGTTGCGTGGATACGCCTACCGGTTCATCGAAAGCTTTGTGCCAACGCTCACGCGGGAAACGGTCGAGAGGGCTGTGCAACAGGGCAGGGCGGTAGAACACGGGGACTTTGGGCGATAGGCGAGCGGCGGGTCGGCATCGCAAGGGCGCACTGCCCGTCGAACATGCCAAGATCGCCTCGATCGCCCCAAGTTTTTACGGGTTTAGGCTACGGAACTACCCTGTCAGCCACAAACAGAGGGGGAGTCCAGTGATCGATCTGCTCAAGAAGGCGCTTTTGCTCGGCGTCGTTATCGTCGTGGGCTACTACGGCATGCGCTTTATCGCCGGCTACAGCCTGGCCAAACAGGTCGCCGCCTGCGCGACCGAGGTGAATTCCGGCGGGCGGCTTCAGGCCGCCAAGACCGATGAAGAGCGCCGGGCCATCAAGCTGAGCGTGGTGGACTGCACGGCAAAGCGCATCAGCTTTCCCGGCTCTGTGATGTTCGACGAACACAAGCTCCGTGCCTCGATGCAGTGATGTGTTTCGCCATCAGCATGCGGCAGCTGCTGCGCGCAGCCCGCTGATCCGCCCGAAGTACGACGCATGGGCGTCGCTCTGTGCAGGCCAGTTGGCCGTGAACAGTGACAGCCACCGCACCTGGTCGTAGTGCACGGGCAGCGCATCGACATGCACCCCCGCAATCTGCGCACCGTGCGATGCCGCATGGGGCGACGGGCGGGCGGAAACCCGCGTGATGAGGCCGGGCAGCGCTCCCCCTGCGTTGGGCATGCCAGCGGCGCCGTTGTTGATGACCGCTGAGGGGCGTGGCGTGGCGGCCTGGTGCAGCACGGGCTCGCAAGTGTGGGTGGAGGCAAATACGTCCACCTGTGCCGTGCCGAAGGCCTCTGCCAGCCACGTAGCCTGTTCAGGCCTGCCGATCTGGTCCACGGCAAAACGCCAGCCGGCCAGCGACTCCGCATCGCCATGCACCACGCCCACGCGGCAATCGCCGACCTGGTAGCGGGCCAACATGGGCAGGGCTGCAAGCTGCACTAGCAGATCGGGATGCCGCTGCGCCGTGGCCTTGAGCCGGGCGTGGATGCGGTTGGAGCGCTCCACCACCTCGCCCGACACCTCGGGCGGGTAGGCACAGCCGCAGCCGGCGTCGTCGCCTTCCACCGGAAGCTCAGCCTCGACATTGCCGGTGATCGCATCGTGGCGCAGCACGCGGGCATTGATCTCGCGAAAGCCGGTGTCGTCCACGTTGAACCAGTTGAAGTCGCCGTTGAAGCACAGGGTGACGGTACCGGTTTCCTGCGCCGCCATCTGCTCGATCACATCGAGCGCAGCCACGTTGCCGTACAGGCCGCCAATCACATACAGCACATCCGCCGCGCGGGCGGGCGCGCTGGCGATGGCCTGTGGGCCGTAGCGGTAGCGCAGCGGGCAAGTGCGGCCGGCGGTGGCATCGGGTGATGGGCTCATGGGGTGCTTTCGGAAATGGGGGCGCGCAGGGGCGCAGTGGAGATGTGCCAGTGGGCCACAGGCTCCTGGTCAGCGGGGCGGTACAGGTCGAGCAGCTGGCGGTCGCCCACCTCGTCCACCGGCAGGTCGAATGCGATGCGGCCCTGGCGCAGGCCGATCACGCGGCGGGCCAGCACCGGCAATAGGGCAGGGTTGTGTACCACGGTAATCAGTGTGGCGCCTGCCGCAGATGCCGCCAGCAGCTGGCAGACCTCTGCTGCTGCGGCTGGGTCCAGCGCGGCGGTGGGTTCATCGGCCAGGATGAGGCGCGGGCCCTGCACCAGCATGCGGGCCACGCCGGCCTTTTGCCGTTCGCCGCCGGAGAGCTGGTCGGCCCGGGCGCCCGCACGCGCCAGCAGGCCCACCTGCTGCAGTGCGGCTTCGGCGCGGGCGACCTCGCCGGCGGGAAAAACCCTCGCCCAGCTGCGCCAGCCTGGCACACGGGCCAGCGCGCCGATCTGCACGTTGTCGCGCACCGACAGGCGCCCCACCAGGTGCAGCCCCTGCATGACCTGGCCGACCTCCTGGCGCAGTAGGCGCAGCTCGCGCGCACCCAGCCCCCGGCCCAGGTCCCGGCCCAGCACCTGGGCGGAGCCTTGGGTGGGCGCCATGAACCCGGTCAGCAGCCGGAACAGCGTGGATTTGCCAGCGCCGTTGTGACCGATGACGGCCACACGCTCGCCGGGCGCGACGCGCAGTTGCGCGATGTCGAGCACCGTCCGGCCGCCGATGTCGCAGCGCACGTTGCGCAGGTCAATACAGGGTGTGGTCATGCCAGCGCTTTCCGTATGCGGCGGCTCATCGCGTCAAACGACGCCACCAGCAGCACCACCACCAGCAGCACCGTGGCCAGCCGGTCCCACTGGAAGAGCGAGGTGGCCTCCGAGATCAGCAGGCCCAGGCCGCCCGCGCCGATGATGCCGAGGATGGTGGAGTCGCGGATATTGAATTCCCAGATGTACAGGTGGGCCGAAACAAACTGCGGCAGCACCGTGGGCCACACGGCGTTGAAGAACACCTGCGTTCGGCTGGCGCCGACGCCCTGCACGGCGTGGATGGCGGCCATGTCGAGCGACTCGATGGCCTCGGCAAAGAGCTTGCCGTAGGTGCCCATGGAATGCAGGCCAATGGCCAGAATACCTGCCGTAGGCCCCAACCCCACGATGCCCACCAGCACCAGGCCAAACACCAGGGTGTGGATGGAGCGCAGCGTGTCGAGCACCGCCTTGGCCGCGATGGCCAGTGCGCGCGGCGCCGCCAGGTTGCGTGCCGTGAGCACGGCCAGTGGCAACGCCAGCACTGCCCCCAGCAGCGAGCCCAGCGTGGCGATGCGTACGGTGGTCCAGGTGGCGCGGGCCAGACCGGCCAGGTAGTCGGCCTCCACCTGCTGGCGGTTTTCCACGCGCAGCACGGTGCCATCGTCGCTGGTGTACTCCAGCCTCGGGTTGCCGAACCACACATCGAGAAAGCTGGGGTAGGCAAACTCGCCCAGCGTCTTGGCCAGGTTGGCCAGCGGGGCGCGGCCCACGGACAGGTCGCCCTCGGCGAGCAGCGTCCACACGCAGGCCACCACCAGCGCTGCGTACACCAGGCCCAGCGCACCGAAGCCAAGGCGCCCACTGGCCCAAGGGTGCCGCGGCAGGTGGACCATGGTCAACGCGCCTTCAGGTTGCCAGTGGCCAGGCCTGCATCACGGATGGGCTTGTAGAAGCTGTTGTCGCGCACCACAAAACCGGTGTAGTGCGCGGGCAGCAGCTGCGGCTGCGACGCCAGTGCGGCGCCCACGCCCGACAGCGCGGTCTGCAGGCGCGTGACAAAAGCCTTGTCCGCCGCCAGCGCCTTGCTGACTGCAAAGGCATCGTTGGGCAGCGGGGCCGACGTCCAGATGATGCGCGACTGCTCGGCCTTGATCAGGCCCTGCTCGATCATGGCGTTGCGGTTGCGGTCGTAGTCGGCGCCTGCGTCCAGTACACCTTGCGTCACCTGCGTTTCAATGGCCTGGTGTTTGGTGTGCAGCACCTTGCTGAAATACGTGTCGGGGTGGATGCCCAGGGTCATGAAGTGGTGGCGGGGGATCAGGTAGCCCGAGGTGGAGCCCTTGTCGCCAAACGCAAACGTGCGGCCCTTGAGGTCGGCCAGCGTCTGTATGCCGGACTTCGGGTGCGTGATGATGATGGCGTGGTACTCGGGCTTGCCGTCGTACAGGATGGTGGAGACCACCTGCGCGCCGGCTTCGTGATTCGCCAGCACATAGCCCCAGGGGCCCATGAGCGCCATGTCGGTCTCGCCATTGGCCAGCGACTTGGCCAGGCCTTCCCAGCTGTCCACCGTGCGCAGCTGCACAGGGCGGCCTAGCTGGCTTGCCAGGTAGGCGGCCAGGGGGCGGTAGGTGGCGTCGTTCTTTTCCCGGTCGGGCTGGAACATGCCCACGCCCAGCTGCAGCGGGGGGAGGGGAGCTTGCGCCAGCGCGAGGTTTGGCGCAGCGCCCGCAGCGGCAGCGATGAGCGCCAGGGTGGCAAAGGTGCGGCGGTGCAGAGGGGTGTGCATGGGGCTTGTGATCAGGTTTGCAGTGGATCGATGGCGGTACACGGCTTGGTCGCTGGCAGGCAGTCCGTTCTTACAGCGCCTGGGTCTTCTATTTCGACGATGGGGCAGAAAAATCGCACGCCTCGTCGGCCGCCACGAAATGCAGGTCTGCAAAACCGGCGCGGGCGGTTTCACCCGTGTTGTCGGTGTCCGATGCAATGGCCAGCGACGTGGCCTTAAAGGGCAGGGCGCCAAACGCCTTCGTGGCATCGGCCAGCACGTTCACCCGCTCTGCTACCCACTTGGCCGCCTGCCCGTTGCCCGAGCGCTGTACCACCATGGCCGCGCGGTCGGTGTAGGCGTTGAAGGCGCGGGTGCCCACGGGGTGGCGGTTGTCCCAGACGTAGTTGACGGCCGCATCCGGCACCAGGTTGCCAAACAGGCTGCGCCCCAGCGCCAGCTTCAGGCGCAGTCCTGCACCCAGTGATTCGGGTGGCAGGCTGAAGGCTACGTATACGCGGGCCGCGTAGTCGTCACCCGCCTTGCGGGCCAGGTCGGCCTGCTGCAGCACGGCATCGACCCGCCACATCCAGCACAGCACGGGTGTCTTTTGCAGGTCGATCTCCAGCGGGCGCGCCAGCAGGGCCATGCTGGCGGTGGCGCTCGCCTCCACGGCGGCACGGCCGTCCCACTGCAGGGTGCGGTAGCGGGTGGCGGGCACGCGCTGGTCGATGTGCACCACCTGCCATTCGGGTGGCAGGGCGCCAGTGTTTGAAAAATCGCCCACGCGCACGGGCGCGCCAGACGCTGCAGAGGCGGCAGGCGCAGCGGCTTGCAGCAGGGCCGCCAGTGCAGCGGAAAGGAGGGTGCGTGAGGTCAGGTGCATGAAGGCTTTGAAGGGTGGGGCGATGGCAGTTCGGCCTGCCAGTGCGGGGGCAGATGGCGCAGGTCGGCGGGTTCGTCGATGTCGTGCAGCGTCGGCAGGGTGTGCAGGCGCCAGCCCAGTTGCTGCAGGCGCTGCTGCGTGAGGGTGGCCACGGCGTCGGTGCTCCAGGGCATGTCGGCAAACACCAGCGCGTCAAACCGCGCAAGGCCCAGCAGTGCATAGCCGCCGTCGGCGGTGGGCACCATGGCGGCGTCGTGTTCAGAGAGCGCCGCGGCGGCGTTGCGCAGCACGGCCGCGTCCAGGCCGGGGCAGTCGGTGCCGATCAGCAGTACCGCTTCACCCGCAGCCAGGGTGCGTTGCGCTGCGCGGCCCATGCGGGCACCCAGGTCACCGTCGCCCTGGTCGGACCATGCCACCGATGCGGGCAGGTTCAGCGATGGCCAGTCGAACGCATCCAGGCCGGGCGTCACGCACAGCTCCACCGGGCCCACGCTGGCACTGCACGCGGCATCGACGGCATCGCGCAGCATGCGGCGCGCAAGGCGGGCCGCCGCTTCGGTGCCAATGGCAGGGGCCAGCCGGGTCTTGCAGAAGCCGGGAATGGGCGCCTTGGCGATGATGAGGGTGCGGGTGGGCTTCACCGGTAGGCCTTTGCGATGTCGCTGGCGGGCACGCCGCGCCAGTAGGCCCAGCGCAGCCGCCACATGAGAACAATGGTGCGCCACACGCCGCGCTGCTCCCAGCGCCGGCCCGAGGTGGTCACCCGCTCTGCCAGGCACACCGGGCGGGCCAGGCGGCGCAGGCGGCTCGTGATCTCGATGTCCTCCATGAGCGGCTGCACCGGAAACCCGCCCACGGCATCGAATGCCTTGCGGGTCATGAAGATCGCCTGGTCGCCCGTGGCGATGCCGGTGATGCGCGAGCGCCAGTTCATCAGGACGGCCACCACCTTGAGCATGGCGGGCCGGCCTTCGATGGTCACGTCAAAGCGGCCCCAGGCCACGGCCTGCGCATCGAGCGCGGTCAGCAATGCAGGCGCGGCGGCAGGCAGGCGGGTGTCCGCATGCAGGAACAGCAGCACATCGCCGCGCGCACGGGCTGCTCCGCCGTTCATCTGCACTGCCCGCCCACGCGCTGATCGCACCACCGCGAAGCCCATGTGCTGCGCCATCTGCTCGGCCCTGTCGGCGCTGCCATCGCTGCTGCCGCCGTCCACCAGGATCACCTCTATCCCCTGGACTGCCAGGCTTTCAAGCTGCGCGCACAGCACGGGCAGCGCAGCCGCTTCGTTGAGCATGGGAACAATGACCGAAAGCGTTGCCATGGCGCGCCTTCAGCCCCTGCGCCAGGCGTGGTAGCGCTTCACCCACGCCAGCAGCTGCTGCGGCGCGTGCGCACGCTTCCATTCGCCGGCCGCGTATTTGTTGGCCTCGGCCAGTGTGGGGTAGGTGTGGATGGTGCCCACGATCTTGTTCAGGCCCAGGCCGTGCTTCATGGCCAGCACAAACTCGGCCAGCAGGTCGGCTGCATGCTCGCCCACGATGGTCACGCCCAGGATGCGGTCCTTGCCCGGCACCGTCAGTACCTTGACGAAGCCGTACGCCGTGCCGTCGGCAATGGCGCGGTCCAGGTCGTCGATGCCGTAGCGGGTGACCTCGAATGCGACGCCCTTGTCGCGGGCCTCCTGCTCGTTCAGGCCCACGCGTGCCACCTCCGGGTCCACAAACGTGGCCCACGGAATCACCGAGTAATCCGCCTTGAAGCGTTTGAATTGCCCGAACAGCGCATTCACCGCGGCGTACCAGGCCTGGTGGGCGGCGGTGTGCGTGAACTGGTACGGGCCGGCCACGTCGCCTGCCGCGTAGATGTTGGGGTACAGCGTTTCCAGATATTCGTTGGTGACCACGGTGCGGTCCACCGGGATGCCCAGTGCTTCCAGGCCATACCCCTGCAGCCGGGCCACGCGGCCCACGGCGCACACCAGTGCGTCAAACTCGATGCGCCGCTCCACGCCGTTGTGCTCGACGATGATCCACTTGCGCACTGCGCCGCCTTGCCCGTCGCCTTGTTCTTCGCCTTGTCCTTCGCGTTCACAGCGCACGGCCTTGTGGCTGGTGAGCACCTCCACACCGTCGTGCGCGAGCGCGGCGCGCACCATGTCGGACACCTCGGCGTCTTCGCGCGGCATGAGGCGCGGGCCCATCTCGACCTGCGTGACGGCCGAGCCGAGCCGCACCAGTGCCTGCGCCAGCTCGCAGCCAATAGGGCCGCCGCCCAGCACCACCACGCGCCCGGGCGCTGCGTCCAGCTGGCCAAAGCGGTCCCACAGCGTGTCGCTGGTGACGTAGCCCACATCGTCCAGGCCGGGCAGGGGCGGCACCATGGGCCGCGCACCGGCGGCGATGACGATGCTGCGGGTGGTCAGGCGCTGGCGCGTGCCGTCGGCGGCTTCGATCTCGACCGTCCACGGGTCCACCACCCGGCCGTAGCCCTGCAGCACCTCCACGCCCAGCGATTCGTAGCGCTCCACGCTGTCGTGTGGGGCAATGGCGCGCACCACGTCGTGCACGCGTGCCATCACCTGCCTGAAGCTGAACTGCGGCGTGGCGGGCGCCAGGCCGTAGCGGTCGGCATGGCGCATGGCCGAGGCCAGCTTGGCCGTCTTGATGAGTGCCTTGCTGGGCACGCAGCCGTAGTTCAGGCAGTCGCCGCCCATCTTGTGTGCCTCGACCAGCGTGACCTTGGCCTTCACGGCCGCGCCGATGTAGGCCGTGACCAGCCCGGCCGCGCCCGCGCCGATCACGATGAGGTTGCGGTCGTAGCGCTGCGGCCGCGTCCAGCGCGCGTACACCCGGCGGCGCGCCAGCCAGCCCAGCACGGCTTTGGCGACCAGGGGGAACACGCCCAGCAGCACAAACGACAGCAGCACGCCGGGCGACACAATGCCCGACAGGCTGGTGATCTGCGCCAGCTGGGTGCCGGCATTCACGTACACCAGCGTTCCTGCCAGCATGCCCACCTGGCTCACACCGTAGAAGGTGAGCGAGCGAATGGGCATCAACCCCATCACCAGGTTGATGAGGAAAAACGGGAACACCGGCACCAGCCGCAGCGTGAACAGGTAGAACGCGCCATCGCGCGCCATGCCGTCGTTGATGGGTTTCAGGCGGTCGCCAAAGCGCGCCTGCACCCAGTCGCGCAGCAGGTAGCGCGCGCTCCAGAAGGCCAGCGTGGCGCCCAGCGTGGAGGCAAACGATGCGATGACCGTGCCCCAGAACAGGCCGAACACGGCCCCTGCGGCCAGCGTCATGATCACTGCGCCGGGTAGCGACAGCGCCGTGACCAGCACATAGACCGCGCCAAACGCCAGCCCCAGCAGCACGGGCGATGCGGCCTTCCAGGCCAGGAACTGGTCCAACCCGGCCTTGAGGCCATCGAGCGTGAGCCACCGCTGGCCGCCCAGCGCAAAGAACGCGCCCACGCCCAGCACCGCCGCTGCCAGCAGCGCGATCGATTGGAGGTTTTTCATGGTGGTTGCCCGCGCGCGTCAGGCCTTGAGCGCGCCGCCGCAGCTGCTGCCCTGGCCTGCGGTGCAGCCAAAGCAGTGGTCGGCAATGCGCACGGGCAGACCGGCCGGGTCCTGCTCCAGCAGGTCGGCAAGGTGCGGGCGCGGCTTGAAGGGCAGGCCTTCGGCCGCCGGCAGGGGCAGGCCCAGCTGCTGGTTGAAGTCGCAGTCGTACAGGTGGCCCTGCCAGTCCACGCTGATCAGGTTGCGGCACATCACCGCCGCGTGGTTGTTTTCGGTGAAGCTGCTGCGCAGCAGCTGCATGTAGCTGTGGAACTGCCCCTTGGAGACCAGCATCGAACCAAAGCGCTGGATGGGCATGTTGGTGATGACGAACAGCTCGTTGAAATCGATGCCGAAATGCGCCTTGAGCTCGCGCTTGTAGTCGGCCTGCAGGGCGCCCTGCTCGGGCGGCAGCGATGGCCCCTGCGGGTTGTAGACCAGGCTGAGCCTGAGGCCGCTGCCCGGCTGCCCGTAGCCCAGCGCATTGAGCTTTTGCAGCGCCGCAATGCTCTTGTCGAACACGCCCTTGCCGCGCTGCTTGTCCACGTTGTCCAGCGAGTAGCAGGGCAGCGATGCCACCACCTCCACCTGCTGCTCGGCCAGAAATTCCGCCAGGTCTTCCTGCCCGGGCTCGAACAGGATGGTGAGGTTGCAGCGGTCCATCACATGCACACCCAGCGCGCGTGCGCGGCGCACCAGGTGCCGAAAGCCGTCGTTGAGTTCGGGCGCACCGCCCGTCAGGTCCAGCACGCCAATCGACCGGGCCCGGAGCACATCAATCACCAGGTCCAGGTGGGTGTCGTCCATCATTTCGGTGCGGTTCGGCCCTGCATTCACATGGCAGTGCACGCAGGTCTGGTTGCAGCGGTAACCCAGGTTGACCTGCAAGGTGGTGAGCGCACCGCGCTGCAGGGCCGGGAAGGTGGTGGCTTCAAGGAGGGGCAAGGTGGCGTGCATGGGGTTCTCGTGGGTCGGTCGTGGGCAGCATCGGTGCTGTGTGCTGCTTGGTCGGTGGGCGTTGCCGGTTTCTTACACAGGCCTGGCTGCAGAGGCTGCCTGCAGCTGCATCAGCGGCGGGCTTTCTCGTCGTCGCCCTGCGCGTGGGCGCGCATCAGCTGGCTCAAGAACGGGATTTGCTGGCTGAAGTTGCGGCAGCCCGCGCACATCATCAGGTGCACGTTCAGGCGCAGTTTTTCGGTCATGCTCAGGGTGCGCTCCTGGGCTTGCGACACCAGCCCGGTGGCGGACTTGCAGTTCAGCATGGCTGCTCCTTTTTCTTCATGTACCAGTGGTTTTCCAGGCATTCGCGCAGGCGCAGCCGGGCGCGGTGCATCAGCACATTCAGGTTGGATGTGGAGATGCCCACGGTGCTGCAGATCTCGTCGGATTCGAGCCCGATGTACTCGCGCATCATGAACACCCGGGCCTGGTGACCGGGCAGGCCCGTGAGGCAGGTCTCGAATACTTTCCAGAACTGGGCCTGGTGCAGGCTTTCCTGCGGGTTGCCCCAGGCGGCGGGGCGCTCGTCGGGCTCCCACATGCCCCGGGCGTTGAACAGCTCGTCCAGGTTTTCCTCACCGTCGCGCTCCTGCATCAGGGCGCTGGCCTCGCCCAGCCGTTTTTTCTGGCGCAGGGTATCGGCGATCTTGTTCTTGAGGATGGCAAACACCCACGTTTTGAGCGCCGCCTGGCCCCGAAAGGCCGCCGCGTTCTTCAGCGCGCCGATCAGCGCCTCCTGCACGGCGTCTTCGGCCAGCTGCTCGTCGCCCAGCTGCAGTGTGGCAAACCGCAGCATCTGTGCGCGCAGGCTTTGCAGTGCCTGCGGGTCGGCCAGCACATTGCCTGCCATGTCCTGAATATCCTCAAGCTCCATGTTCGCTCCGTGTTTTTTCGATCATGCCGAACTCCCATCGCCCCCGGGTTGGTTGGGCCATCGCCCGGGCGCAAAGCGGCGGATGAACCGCCGGTCGATCCAGTCCTTCCAGCGCCACACCCAGTGGCCCTGCGCCGACCACGCGCCCCACGATGCGATGGCGTAGCGCGGCCCGCAGGCCAGCAGGTACAGCGCGTTGGGCTTGGGTCTGTAGGTGTGCAGGGGCTCACCGGCCAGTGCCGCCATCAGGTTGCGCGCCAGCACTGGCCCCGCATGCACGGCATGTACGCCCGAGCGCGACAGGGCCGAGCCAGGCCGCGCACACACATCACCGGCCGCGAACACATCCGCGTGCGAGGTGCTGCGCTGGTGGCTGTCCACCAGGATGTAGCCCGCCGGGTCGAGCGCCAGCCCTGACATGGCCAGCCACACGGGCGCGCGTGCCCCGGTGGCGGCAATGACCAGGTCGGCGGGCAAGAAGCTGCCATCGGCCAGCAGCACGCCACCCTCGGCGCCCACGGCCCGCTGCATGTGCAGGTGCAGGCCGGCGCGGCGGGCGTAGGCCTGCACGCGCTGCTGCACGCGCGGGTGGTGGCCTGTCAGCACACCGTTTTCCGACGCAACCAGGTCCACACGCGTCTGCACGCCGGCCTGCCGCAGCGCATGCTGCGCGGCCAGGGCCAGCTCCACCCCGGCGGCGCCCGCGCCCACCACCACCAGTCGGCAGGTGCCACGGGCCTGGGCCTGCGCCAGCTCGCGCGGCCAGCGGTCAAAAAAATGGTCCAGCGGCTTCACGGGCAGCAGCGTGCCGCCCAGCGCCTGCAGCCACGATGTATCGGTTTCGCTGCCCACATCCAGGGACAGCAGGTCGTAGTGCACATGCCGTCCGTCGGTCAGGCCCACGCAGTGGCGGCCGGCATCCATGCCCACCACGCTGTCCGGGACGAGCCGGGCGCCAGCGGCTGCCGCCAGGGGGCGCAGGTCAATGCGGCTGTTGTCCAGGGCATAGTGCCCCGCGATCCAGCCGGGCAGCATGCCCGAGTAGTTCTGCCAGGCCGACGGGGTGATCAGCGTGACCTCGACGCCTTGCACGGGCTTGCGTGCCAGCGCCTCCAGCACCGACAGATGCGCATGCCCGCCGCCCACCAGCACCAGGCGCTGCTTCATGCGCGGCGCCCTCGGGTGCGGGCAGCGCTGCGCGTGCAATGGAATGCGGTGGCGGTGGTCTTCATGGTTGCCTGGCAGTCGGTAAGCCTGGTTGCGGGGGTGGCAGCGTCATTTTCATCAAGGGGCGAACCGGCCGGGAGGTGTCCGGCGTGGTGGATCGATGCAGCTTGGTCGCACCTGCCGGGTTCATTCTTACACTCGCGTAATAAAAGACGGCGTGGCAGCGACCAAGCCGGTGCAACCCACCCACAAAAACCGGAGTGATCCACATGACCAAGGCAGTGATCGGCGTTATCGGCGGCAGCGGGCTCTACCACATGGCCGCCCTGGAAAACGCGCAAGAGCAGCGCATCGACACGCCCTACGGCCCGCCGTCAGATGCCATCGTGACGGGCGAGGTGAGCGGCGTTCCGGTGGCGTTTCTGGCCCGGCATGGCCGGGGGCACCGGCTGATTCCGTCGGAGGTGCCGTACCGCGCCAACATCCATGCCCTGCGCCAGCTGGGGGTGCGCTATCTGATCTCGCTGTCGGCCGTGGGATCGCTGCGCGAGGAGATGCGGCCGTTGGACATGGTGCTGCCCGACCAGTTCATCGACATGACGCGGCGGCGGGACGGTACGTTTTTTGGCGCGGGTGCCGTGGCCCATGTGTCGATGGCGCAGCCGGTGTGCCCGGCGGTGTCTGACGTGCTGGCGCGTGCGCTGGCCGCTGCCGGGCTGCACGACAAGGTGCGCCTGCACCGTGGTGGCACCTACCTTTGCATCGAGGGGCCGCAGTTTTCCACCCGGGCCGAGTCGCACTGGTACCGCAGCATGGGCGCCAGCGTGATCGGCATGACCAACATGCCCGAAGCCCGCCTGGCGCTGGAGGCGCAGATGGCCTACGCCACGCTGGCCATGGTCACTGACTACGACTGCTGGAACCCGCGCGAGGCCAACGTCACCGCCACGTCGGCCATTGCCAACCTGCTGCAAAACGCCGAGCACGCCCAGGCCATCGCGGCGCACGCCATCGGCATCCTGGGGCGCGAGTTGCCGGCTTCACAGGCCCACACCGCGCTCGATGCTGCCCTGGTCACCCCCCGCGATGCGATGGCGCCGGAGGTGCTGGCGCGGCTTGCGCCTTTGTGGGGTGGCGCCTGAAGGCTTTGGGGGCGAAAACTGATGTCAAATAGGCTGCTGTCGCTTGTCTGGTAAGCACTTATAGCTATCAATATGATAGTGAATGGCGCCTACTGCGGCAGGCATGGTGCAAAGCCCTGGGGCCCCGTTGCCGCCACTTCGGTCCGGGCCAGTGGCACGGTGCTGTCGTTATGCCCCGGTATCTTGGTCAGGCGCTGGCCGTTTTGCCACACCCACTGTTTGCCATCAAAGCTGTAGACAAAGGTGTGCGTGCGGTTGGACAGCAGGTGCGCGGGCGTGAGCGCGATGGCCTGGGCAGCGGCTTCGGTGGGGGCGGTGGCGCGGGCCTCGTTGTCCTTCACCACCATCTTGCCTACGTAGGGCGTTACGTTGGATTCCGTGCGTTGGACCTCGCCTTGCACCTGCGCGGGGCTGTAGCCGGTCTTTGTCCATTCCGCCGTGCCGCCGGGGCGCACAAAGGGCTCGCGCGCCGCCAGGTGCTGGGTGCACGCAGCCACCAGGGCATCGAAGGCCACCTTGGCCGGGCCCTCAACTGTGGCCTGTTTGCAGCCGGGCAGAACCAGCAGCAGGGCGGTGGGGGCCAGAACGCGAAGCAGAAGGCGGGGGGCAGAAGGCATGGGCATCGGTAAGGCGGGCGGGGTGGTGGCGTGTGGCTGCTGCGGCGCTGGCGCGACGCCAGCGCAGTGCATGGCATTGTGTGCGGTCGCGCGCCAACCGGCTTGACCGAAGTCAATGTGACGCCACGGCCTGTGCACTGCGGCACCCCATGGGCGCGCGGTGGGCGTCATCCCGCTGGGCCGCCCCACCACGCAGGCAGCAGGCTGCGCACCTGCGGCTGTGCAAAGCGTTCGTCCATCAGGTGCACCACACCTTCGTCACTGGGCGTGCGGATCACGCGGCCGGCCGCCTGCACCACCTTTTGCAGGCCGGGGTACAGGTAGGTGTAGTCATACCCTGCGCCAAACAGGGCCTGCATGCGCTCGCGGATCTGCTCGTTGACCGGGTTGATCTGCGGCAGGCCCAGTGTGGCCACAAACGCGCCAATGAGCCGCTGGCCGGGCAGGTCGATGCCTTCGGCGAACGAGCCGCCCAGCACCGCGAAGGCAATGCCCTGGCTGGTGGTGGTGAAGCGGGCCAGAAACTCGCGCTGCTCTCCCTCCAGCATGCGGCGCGACTGGCTCCAGTGCGGCACATCGGGGTGCTGCTGCGCAAACAGCGCAACGGCTTGCTGCAGGTACTCGTAGCTGCTGAAAAACGCAAGGTAGTTGCCGGGCCGCGTGCGGAACTGCTGCGCCATCAGCGCCCCAATCGGCGCGAGGGACGCCGCGCGGTGCGGGTGGCGCGTGGAGATGTGGCGGGCCACTTGCACCCGCAGCTGGCGCGCGGCAAAGGGCGATTCCACATCCACCCACGCATGGTCAGGCGGCAGGCCCAGCAGGTCGGCGTAGTAGCCCGCGGGCTGCAGCGTGGCCGAAAACAGCGTGCTGGTGTGCGCAGCCGCCAGCCGGGGCTGCAAAAAAGGCGCGGGCACCACGTTGCGGATGCAGACCACGGACCCGCCGGGTTTCGGGCGCTGCGCCCCGCGGACCTCTGCAGGCTGGGTGATGTCCACCATCGAATGTTCGTCCCGCAGGTCGGCCATGCGCTGCAGGTGCAGGGCATCGAAGTAGAAGGCCTGCAGGGCCGGGTCGGGCTCGGTGGGGTGGTCGGTGAAATGCTCGGTGAGCGTGGTGGTGCATTGCTGCAGGGCGGCCAGGAGCTTGTCGGGCAGGGCATCCAGCACGGTGTAGGTGGCGATCTGTGCCTTGTCCAGCGCCACCCAGGCGCGGCGCACCTTGTCCAGTGCCTTCTTCACCGGCGCATGGCGCACGGCGGTGGGGCTGCTGCGGGCCTGGGCGAGGGCGGCAGGGTGCAGCTCGGCGGTGAACATCTTGCGACCACGCTCGACCAGGTTGTGCGCCTCGTCCACCAGCACGGCTGTGCGCCACTGGTTGGCCTGGGCCAGGCCGTGCAACAGGCCGCCCAGGTCAAAGTAGTAGTTGTAGTCGCCCACCACCACATCGGCCCAGCGGGCGAGTTCCTGGCTCAGGTAATAGGGGCAAATGTTGTGCTGCAGGGCCACCTCACGCACGCGGGTTTGCAGCAGCGCGGGGGCGGGGCTGCCGTCACCGGCGGCAGCCACGGCGGCGGCGCGGGCGGCGGGCAGCCGGTCGTAAAAGCCGCGGGCCAGCGGACAGGATTCGCCGTGGCAGGCCTTGTCGGGATGCTCACACGCCTTGTCGCGTGCCACCAGCTCCAGCACACGCATCGGTAATGTGGGTGCGCTGTCAGACAGGCGCGCCAGCGCATCCAGCGCCGTCTGCCGCCCCGAGGTTTTGGCGGTCAGAAAGAACACCTTGTCGATGCGCTGCGCTGGCGAGGCCTTGAGCAGCGGGAACAGCGTGCCCATGGTTTTGCCAATGCCTGTGGGGGCCTGGGCCAGCAGGCAGCGGCCCGCCACCGCCGCCTTGTACACCGCCTCGGCCAGCGGGCGCTGGCCGGTGCGAAAACCGCCGAACGGGAATGCCAGCAGGCCCAGCGCCGCATCGCGCGCGGCGCGGTGGGCGGCCTCCTGGTCTGCCCACGCCATGAAACGCTGGCACTGGGCCTCAAAGTGCTGGCGCAGGTCATCCGCGCTGCAGCGCTCGGTGAACACCGTCTCTTGTTGCGTGCCCACGTCCAGGTACACCAGGGCCACGTCGATGTGTGCCAGCTGCTCCTGCTGGCACAGCAGCCATCCATACACCCTGGCCTGCGCCCAGTGCAGATGGCGGTGCGATGCGGGTTGGCGGTCGAGGCTGCCCTTGAAGGTCTTGACCTCGTCGATGCGCTGCTGCGCGGGGTCGTAGCCATCGGCCCGGCCGCGTACGTGCAGGCTTTGGTAACTGCCGCCCAGCGCCACTTCGGCCCGGTAGGCGGCACCCCGGCGGGATGCTGCCACGGCATGGCCTGCGATGCCTTCGAGCGCCGTGGGCACGGGCGTGAACCGCAGGTCCAGGTCACCCTGCTTGGCGGTGAACTCGCACAGCTCGCGCACCGCCACGGTGTAGGTCATGCTGCGTGGGCGCGGGGGGAGCCAGCCGTACCGTGTGCCCCGTTGGGCGTGGCGTCGGGCGTTGACGCCGGCGCTGCGGCGGGTGGCTCGCCCAGGTGGGCCTGCACCACTTCTTCGTCGCTGCGCAGCGGGGTGGCCTTGCACAGCGCCATCCACACGGCAAAGGGCAGCGTGCAGCCGTGGTGCCGCGCGGGGCGCAGCAGCTCAAAGCGCCCGTCCTCCACGGTGCCATGCAGCACCCAGATACCGAAGTGCTCGGGGATCTCGTCGGGCTCGGCAATACCGGCCGGGAACACGTAGTAGCACTCCTCGCACAGCCACTGGTAGGCCTGGCGTTTGGCGTCGTGCCGCAGGTCCGACAACAGGTCGGCCCGGCTGGCTTTTACCTCGTGCACCATGGGTTGCAGGTAGGCGGGCACCGAGGTGTTGCGCACCGAGAAGAGATCGGGCCGGGCCATGCGCCATACATTGGCGGCGGCCCGTGCGGCGGGTGCCTCTTCATCGTTGGGCCACAGCGGCGCCAGTGCGGCCGGCGAGCCGTCTGCGGCCGTCGGCAAGGGTACGGGTGGGGGCAGGGTGTCGATCACGGCACGCAGCGACAGCTCGGCCCACACGATGCGACCCGACGCTAGCAACTGCGATGCGAACTTCTGGCCCAGCCGGTCGTGCAGGCTCAGGGCGCGCACCCCGCGCTGGCGCGCCTGCGCCAGGGTGCGGATGCCTTCGTCGGTCAGGCGCAGGGTTTCGCAACCGTCGGGCGCAGTGTGCAGGTGGATGAGGCCCGCAGCCAGCAGATCAATCTCCAGCCCGTCCTTGCACGGCCACCCTGCCGAGCGCCAGATCTGCATCAGGCGCGTGCGGTGAAAGCGGGTGACGGTGATGGGGTGCGCGGGGGCTGCCGGGGTGGAGGGGGCGGGATGCGCCGTCATGGCGGGGTGGATGGGCTGGTGGAATACTGATTTTAATCACAGTATCTGGCCCGTGGTGCTTCTGGATGTGGCGCGCGCGTGGGCAGGATATCAGGGTGCAATCGGCATGCAGCGCACGAGAGACAGGCTCAGAATGCTACAAAAACAGGAGCAATGCCGCGATCGGTGCATGCGGGAGTGACGTGAACCCGTCCGGTGGATGCGCCAGGAGGCTGGTGACCGCGAGACCGCCTGTGCGATCGCAAGACACGAGCCGTTTCAACGGCGGCGCCTGGTGAGGGCCACCCAGGGGCATTCAGTCTTCGACCTTCACTCCCAGCTGGGCCAGCTTTTTGGCAAACGAGTCCCTGCGTTTTGCTGCCTTGGCAGCGGTGTCGGACGCGGCCTGGATGGCCTTGGGCCCCTTGTCGGCAGCCGCTTTGATCAATCCGAACTTGTGAGCGGCATCTGCCTGCGCCCGCTTGAAAGTGGCGATGAGTTCAGTAGGGGCAACGGATGGATTCACTGGGCCTCCCGTATCGATCAGCGTCGTTACGCTCAAAGCTTGACGTGGGTGCGAAGCAGGGCGGTTCGCAACTCGCGACTGGCGGGCTTTGACACATCCACCTGTTGAACCGCCATTTCAAACGGTGAGCCCGGCCGGATGCTTGCAGGCAGTATCTTTTTTGCCGGATTCTTGGCGGGGTACGTGCCCTGAGCCGGACACATGCGAACGGAGAACCCGAATTCGTCCAGGGTGCCTTTGGCGTACAGCTCTGCCAGTTGCTGAAACGTCACGAAGGTTGACCGTTTGCCTTCCTTCAACCCCGGCTCTCGGACGTCACGGACAACCTCGAATTTGCCGAGCGAGTCTCGCTGCGTATCGGTGAATGGGTGCAGCAAAAAGGTCTGGCGAACCCCAGTCTGTTTGGACACCAGGGTGTGCTCTACGGCGATATCGGTCAGCAGCATATTGATTTTCCTGGTTTTTCAAGCCGCAGCTCATACAGCCGCATCGGTCGGCATCCCGCCCAAAGTCACAGCATGGATTTTCAAATCAGACCCTAGAGAAGCCCAAGAGACGCGCAGATGCGAAGTGCACCATTGGCAAATTCACACTAAGGGCGCGGACTTTAACTGAACGCAGCAAATGGCAGATCGATGTCGCACCGTGGCGGCTGCAGTTGCTGGCCGCTGGCTGAGCAGGCAGTCGCGGGCGCGTCGCACCCCGCGGGCCGTGCGCCAGCACAATCGCCGCATGCAATCCACCACCACCATGCTGCGGCTGATCAGCCTGGCTGCCTTTTCCAGCATGGCCTCGATGCGCGTGTGCGACCCCATGCTGGTGGCGCTGGCCGCAGAGTTCCGCATCACCACTGGCGATGCCGCTGCCGTGGTGGCCGCGTTTGCCGTGGCCTACGGCGTGCTGCAACTGGTGTACGGGCCGCTGGGCGACCGGCTGGGCAAGCTGCAGGTCATCATCGGCGCGACGGCGGCGTGCGCGGTGTTCAACGCCGTCACAGCCATGGCGCCTGGCTTCACGGTGCTGGTGGTAGCGCGTGCGGCCATGGGCGCGGCGGCGGCCGGCATCATTCCGCTGTCGATGGCGTGGATTGGTGACCAGGTGCCCTATGCGCAGCGGCAGGAAACCCTGGCCCGGTTGATGGGCGCCACCGTGACCGGGATGATGGCCGGCCAGTGGTTTGGCGGCTTTGCCACCGAAACGCTGGGCTGGCGCGCCGCCTTCGCGGTGCTGTCGGTGCTGTTTGCGGTGGCCGCGGTGCTGCTGTGGCGCCATGTGCGCGCTGCCAGCACCACGCCCGAGGCCATCGCGCAGGCGGCGGCCGAAGGTGTGGCGGGCCGGCCCCCGTTTTCGCTGGCCGGTTACGTGGCGGGCACTGTGGCCCTTTTGCGGATGCCGCGCGTGCGCTGGGTGCTGGCGGTGGTGGCCATCGAAGGTGCATTGGCTTTTGGCACGCTGGCCTTTGTGCCGGCGCGCATGGTCGACGGGTTTGGCCTGTCGGCGTCGGCCGCGGGCGGTGCCATGGTGCTGTATGGCGTGGGCGGCTTGCTGTACAGCGTGTTCGCCCGCCGCTGGCTGGCCTGGCTGGGCGAGCGCGGGCTGGCGCTGGCGGGCGGCACCATGATCGCCGCAGGCCTGCTGCTGCTGGCCTGGGCGCCCGTGGTGGCCTGGGCGGTGGTGGGCTGCTTTCTGGCGGGGCTGGGCTTTTACATGCTGCACAACACGCTGCAGGTGCAGGCCACGCAGATGGCGCCGGAGGCACGTGGCACGGCGGTCACGCTGTTTGCATGCCTGCTGTTTCTGGGGCAGTCCACCGGCGTGCTGATCGTGGCTTTCAGTGTGGACCGGGGCTGGCTGCCGCCGGTGTTCACGGCCGCGGCAGTGGGTGTTTTTGTGCTGGGGCTGCTGGTTTCGCGCCGGGTGCAGGCGCGCGGGGCGGTGGCTGGGGCCTGACTGGCCCCAATGGCGTTCCCGTCAATCCCGCGCCTCGTACCAGCCCTTGCTGCGGTTGACCACGGCCACCACCGCCAGCATCACCGGCACCTCGATCAGCACGCCCACCACGGTGGCCAGCGCCGCGCCCGAGTGAAATCCAAACAGGCTGATCGCCGTGGCCACGGCCAGCTCGAAGAAGTTGGATGCACCGATCAGCGCCGACGGACAGGCAATGCTGTGCTTTTCGCCCACGGCACGGTTCAAGCCGTAAGCCAGGGCCGAGTTGAACAGCACCTGGATGAGGATGGGCACGGCCAGCAGGGCGATCACCAGCGGCTGCTGCAGGATGGCCTCGCCCTGGAAGGCGAACAGCAGCACCAGCGTGGCCAGCAGCGCGGCGATGGACCACGGCCCGGTGCGCACCACGGCGGCGTCAAAGGCGGCCTGCCCGCGGCGCAGCAGGCGCTTGCGCAGCCATTGCGCGATCACCACCGGCACCAGGATGTACAGCACCACCGAGGTGAGCAGCGTGTCCCACGGCACGGTGATGGCCGACAGACCGAGCAAGAAGGCCACCAGCGGCGCAAATGCCACGATCATGATGCTGTCGTTCAGCGCCACCTGCGACAGCGTGAACAGCGGGTCGCCCCCGGTGAGGCGGCTCCACACAAACACCATGGCCGTGCAGGGCGCCGCGGCCAGCAAGATGAGCCCAGCGATGTAGCTGTCGATCTGGTCGGCGGGCAGGTAAGGCGCGAACCAGTGGCGGATGAACAGCCAGCCCAGCAGCGCCATCGAAAACGGCTTGACCAGCCAGTTGACGAACAGCGTCACGCCGATGCCGCGCACATGCTGGCGCACCTCGGCCAGCGCGCCAAAGTCCACCTTGAGCAGCATCGGGATGATCATCACCCAGATGAGCAGGCCCACGGGCAGGTTGACGCGCGCCACCTCCAGCGCACCCACGGTGCGGGCCACGCCGGGCAGCCATTGGCCCAGCGCAATGCCGGCCACGATGCACAGCAGAACCCAGACGGTGAGGTAGCGCTCAAACACCGCCATGCCGGTGGCGGGGGAGGGGGGCAACGCGCTGGCAGCAGCGGGTTGCAAAGGGCTTGGTGGCAAGGTCATGTCAGTGATCCCTTCAGTGATCCATGGCGCTGCGATGCATGCAACTGGCGCGCTCTAAACCAGCGCCCCCGCGCAAGGGCCGCCCCGCCGCGCTGGGGGCGTCCCCCTCCCGGCTCGCGCAGCGAGGCGAGAGAGGGGGAAGGCGCGAAGCGACTCAGGGGGTGTTGCATCATTGCGCGGGCAGGTTGCGGGCGGTGGCCTGCAGTACGGTGGCGGCCAGCTTGTCGGCGGGCAGGTTCACCAGCAGTTCCAGCCGCTGCTTGATGGCATGCAGCGTTTTGCGGAAGGCCTCGGCCTTGTCGGCGTCTGACCCATCGCCCGCCGACGGGTCGGCATAGCCCCAATGCGCCGTGGCCGGGTGGCCGGGCCAGAAGGGGCAGACCTCGCCCGCCGCGTTGTCGCACACGGTGATGATCAGGTCCATGTGCGGCGCGTCGGGGGCGGCAAACTCGTCCCAGCTTTTGCTGCGCAGCCCGGCGGTGGGGATGCCGGCCTGCGCCAGCGCCTGCAGGCCCAGCGGGTGCGGCTGCTGGTTGTCACGCGGGCTGCTGCCGGCCGAGTAGGCTTTGAAGCGGCCTTGGCCCATGGCGTTGAGCAGCGCTTCAGCCAGGATGCTGCGGGCCGAGTTGTGCGTGCACAGGAACAGCACGTTCAGGGGTGGGCAGGTATCGGTCATTTGTCTTTTTCCGGGTTCAGCAGTCGCAGGCCGGTGCGGCGGATTCGTTCGCAGCACAGGGCGCGCCCTGGCAGCAGTTTTCGGTCAGGTAGGCCATGAGCGATGCCATGGCGGTAAACGACGCGCGGTAGATCAGGTTGCGGCCCTGGCGCTCCTGGCTGACGAGGCCGGCGTGGGTCAACTCCTTGAGGTGGAACGACAGCGTGTTGGGCGCAATGCCCAGTTGCTCGCACAGCGCACCGGGTGTCAGCCCGGTCTGGCCTGCCACCACCAGGGCGCGGAACACGCGCAGGCGTACTTCCTGGGCCAGGGCGGCGAGGGATCGGACGACTTCGTTTTCTTGCATTATTCGATAATACAACAAACGTAGAAATATTGTATGAATCCCGGAATACGTGGCTTTTGTGGGCGCACGGTGCAGTCCATGGGCCGCGGAACCTTCTCGCCTGTGTTTTCAAGCCGTCAAAGTGATTGCTATTAAATAAATAGCTATTGAGGCAATTAAATCAAGCGCCAGAGGCTAATTTTGCTTAACTTCTTCCCTGGGTGGGCCTGCACAGGCTGCTGAGTGCGGGCCGGTCCACAACGCCTGGGCTGCGCCGGTGGGCAGGTCAGCCGGGCACCCGGTAGTGGTAGCCGTAGGCCGTGGTGAACCCCATCGATTCATACAACCGCAGCGCCGCCACGTTTTGCGCACGCACCTGCAGGTAAGCGCTGGTGGCGCCGCCCTCGGCCGCCCAGTGCAGCAAGGCCTGCACCAGCGCGCGGCCGCGCCCGGTGCCGCGGTGCCCGGGGGCCACGGCCAGGTCGTAAAGGCCTACGGCGCCGCGCTCCAGCACCGCCAGGCCAAAGCCCACGGCATGGCCCTGCGCATCGCGCTGCAGCGCGTAGCCCACCGGGTGGGCAATCGCGTCAAGGATGCTGCGGTGCAGGTTGCGGTGGTGCGCGGCCACGCCGTTGGCCGCGGCAAAGCCGTCCAGCCATGCCGGCGAGGGCGATGTGCTGACGATGGTGTGGCCATCAGTCTTTGCTGCAAGGCCCGATGCGAGTGGCCGGTGCAGGACCAGCGACGGGTCGAAATGCTGGTAGCCCGCGTCGGCCAGTGCCTGGTCTGCAGCAGGCGGGGCCAGCGGCGAGATGCGGAACACGGCGGGCAGCCCATGCCGCGCATACAGCGCCGCTGCGGCTTCCAGCACGCCATCGAACGGCGCGCCCGGCACCAGCGCATTCACCGAATTCGCGCGCTTGGTGTAGCCGCCCGTCAGGCGAAACACCCAGCCCTGGTGGAACACCGTCTGGTGTGCGGGCCAGGCGTTAAAGGCGCGTTCTTCGAGCGCGCTGACGAGGGTAATGGGCGTGGCGAGGGCGGGGAGGGCGGCGCTATCGGGCACGGGCCGGTTATACCAACCTGATGTGCTGCACGGCCCTTGCCAGGCGCTCAGTCGGTGGTGATTTTGTTGTCTGCCACCAGCTTGGAAAAGCGCGCCGTGTCGGCGGCGATCTGCTCGGCCATCTGGGCAGGAGTGTTACCGATGGGCTCGGCACCGATGTCCTGCATGCGCTTCTTGAAGTCGGGCGACTGGATGACCCTGACCATCTCTGCATTCAGCCTGGCCACCACGTCGGCGGGCGTGCGTGCCGGGGCCAGCACGCCAAACCAGGTGCCGATGTCGAAGCCCGCAAAACCGCTTTCCTGCAGCGTGGGCACATCGGGCAGGGCCGATGAGCGTTTGGCCGTGGTCACCGCCAGGGCGCGCAGCTTGCCCGCCTTGATGTGGGGCAGCACGGGCGTGACGGTGTCGAACGACATCGACACCTGCCCGCCCAGCAGGTCGGTGGTAAGCGGGCCGCTGCCCTTGTAGGGCACATGCAGCAGGGGCGCTCCAACCTGGCTGGAGAACTGCGTGCCGATCAGGTGCTGGGCGGTGCCCGCGCCGTTGGAGCCATACGAGAACTTGTCGGGTGCGGCCTTGATCAGCGCCGCGAGTTCCTTCACATCCTTCGCCGGTGTGCTGGCGCTGATGGCGAGCACGTTGGGCACCAGGGCCACGGTGGTGATGGGGGCAAAGCTTTTTTGAAAGTCGTAGCTGAGTTTTTTGTAGACGCTGGTGGCAATGGTGTGGTGCACCGCACCCATCAGCAGCGTGTAGCCGTCGGCAGGGGCCTTGGCCACGTAGTCGGCGCCAATGGTGGCACCGGCGCCGCCCCGGTTTTCCACGATCACGGGCTGGCCCAGCGCGGTGCTCAGTTTTTCGCCCAGCGCGCGGGCCAGCACATCGGTGGTGCCACCTGCAGCAAAGGGCACGACGAGGGTGACGGGCTTGGCGGGCCACGCCTGCGCGTGGGCTGGTGCGCTGGGCAGCGCACAGGCAGCTACGGCGAGTGTGGCCAGTGCGAGCAGGCGGCGGCGGGCCGGGGGCGTGGACGGTGGGTGGTGCGGTGTGGCAAGGCGTGTCATGGTTGTCTCCTTTGGGTGGTGGTTCTTGTGGGTGGGGCCGCCGGGGCAGCAGATACGTGGTTTCAGCCGGGAGCTGTAATCAGGATGGCGCGGAAGTCGTTGACGTTGGTGCCGGTGGGGCCGGTCACCACGGCATCGCCCAGCGCGCCAAAAAAGCGGTGTGCGTCGTGCGCATCCAGGGCTGCCGTGGTCTGCAGGCCCTGCGCGGCAGCGCGCTCCAGGGTGTCTGGTGTGGCGATGGCGCCGGCCACGGGCTCCAGCCCGTCGATGCCGTCTGTGTCACCGGCCAGTGCGTACACGCCCGGCAGGCCCTTGAGCGACAACGCCAGGGACAGCAGGCATTCCACATTGCGCCCGCCGCGTCCCGGGGCTGTGCTGCGCAGGGTGACGGTGCTCTCGCCGCCACTGAGCAGCACGCGGTGTCGGGCTGAAGGGGTGCTGGCTGTATAGCGAGCCATGCCCGCCAGCACGGTGCCCATGTCGCGGGCCTCACCCTCCAGTGCATCGCCGAGGATGATGGGCTCCAGCCCCGCGCGGCGGGCTACCTCGGCGGCGGCCTCCAGCGCATGGCGGGGCGTGGCGATGACATGGGTTGCGATGGGGCCCAGCCGCTGGTCACCAGGCTTGATGCTTTCGCTGGACGGGTTCCCGAGCGCCGCCTGCACGGCGGGCGGCAGCGCAATGCCGTAGCGCTGCACGATGGCCAGCGCCTGTGCCAGCGTGGTGGGGTCGGCCACGGTGGGGCCCGAGGCCACATCCAGCGGGTCGTCGCCGGGTACGTCCGACATCACCAGGTTGACCACCCGGGCGGGGCTGCAGGCCAGCGCCAGCCTCCCGCCCTTGATGGCCGAGAGGTGTCGCCGCACGCAGTTCATCTCGCCAATGCTGGCGCCGCTGCGCAGCAGGGCCTGGTTGAGGGCCTGTTTCTCAGCCAGCGTGATGCCCGGCAGCGGCAGGGGCAGCAGTGCCGAGCCGCCGCCTGACCACAGCCCGATGACCAGGTCGTCCGGCGTGAGGCCTGCCACCAGCGCCAGCATTTGCTGTGCAGCGGCCATGCCTGCGGCGTCGGGCACCGGGTGGTCGGCCTCCAGCACGCGGATGTGCTGGCAGGCAGCGGCATGGCCGTAGCGCGTGACCACCAGGCCTGTGACCGGCGCAGGCCAATGGGCCTCCAGCACCTGCGCCATCTGGGCCGATGCCTTGCCCGCCCCGATCACCACCGTCCGCCCCCGGGGCGGCGTGGGTAGGTGGGGAGGCAGGCACACCGCTGGCTGCGCCGAGGCGATGGCGGCATCAAACATGCCGCGCAGCCACTCGCGTGCCTGGGTGTCGGTGGGCGTCTTCATGTGCAGCGTCAGGGCGTGGTCTGTGGGATAGGCGCAGGGTTCGGTGGCTGCCGACGCAGCCCTGTCCGTTGCTGCGTTACGGCTCAGGCCGCTACGGGCTTGCCGGCGATCAGTGCACAGACCGCGTCTGTCACCTGCGCCGTGGTGGCCGTGCCCCCCAGGTCGCGGGTGTGCAGGGCGGGGTTGGCAGTGACCTGCTCAATGGCCTGCATCACGGCGAGTGCGGCATCCGCCTCGCCCAGGTGCTCCAGCAGCATCACCACCGACCAGAAGGTGCCGATGGGGTTGGCCAGGCCCTTGCCCATGATGTCGAACGCCGAGCCGTGGATGGGCTCGAACATGCTGGGGTAGCGGCGCTCGGGGTCGATGTTGCCGGTGGGCGCAATGCCCAGGCTGCCCGCCAGCGCGGCGGCCAGGTCCGACAGGATGTCGGCATGCAGGTTGGTGGCGACGATGGTGTCGAGCGTGGCGGGGCGGTTGACCATGCGGGCCGTGGCGGCGTCCACCAGCTCCTTGTCCCACTTCACATCGGGGAACTCGGCCGCCACCTGCACGGCGATCTCGTCCCACATCACCATGGCGTGGCGCTGGGCGTTGCTCTTGGTGATGACGGTGAGCTGTTTGCGGGGGCGCGATTGCGCCAGACGGAAGGCGTAGCGCAGGATGCGCTCCACGCCCACGCGGGTCATCACGGACACATCCGTGGCAGCCTCGATGGGGTGGCCCTGGTGCACGCGGCCGCCCACGCCAGAGTATTCGCCCTCGGAGTTCTCGCGCACGATCACCCAGTCCAGGTCTTTGGGGGCGCAGCGCTTCAGGGGCCCGTCGATGCCCGGCAGGATGCGCGTGGGCCGCACGTTGGCGTACTGGTCGAACCCCTGGCAGATCTTCAGGCGCAGGCCCCACAGCGTGATGTGGTCAGGGATGTCTGGGTCGCCCGCCGAGCCGAACAGGATGGCGTCCTTGCCGCGCAGGGCATCGAGGCCGTCGGCCGGCATCATCACGCCATGGGCGCGGTACCAGTCGCCGCCCCAGCCGAAATTCTCAAACGCAAACTGCAGGCCGGGGCGCTGGGCTGCGAGGGCTTCCAGCACGCGCTGTCCGGCAGGAACCACTTCCTTGCCGATGCCGTCTCCGGGAATGGTGGCGATTTGGTAGGTCTTCATGAAGGTCTCTTGGGGTGTGGATACGGGGTGAAAACTCAGCTCTGGCACCGTGCCGCGCGCAATGCAGCGGAGCCCGAGCAGTGGGAGCGACTGTAGGCACCACAGCGCCACCAAAACGCTGGCAAAGTGAATCTATCGTTAACCTGTGGTTGATAATGTGGCGATGAGCTCCACCATCCAGCCCGCAGAACTGGGCTTCTTTTCGGCCCTGGCTGCCAGCCCCAGCCTGAGCGCTGCGGGGCGCGAAATGGGCGTGTCCACCGCCGCGGTCAGCAAGCACCTGGCGCAAATGGAGCGCCGCCTGGGCGTGGTGCTCATCAACCGCACCACGCGCCGCATGAGCCTCACGCCCGAGGGCGAGCTGCTGCTGGAGCACGCGCGCCGCATCCTGCGCGAGATCGATGCGCTCGATGAACTCATCGTGCAGTCCAAGGCCAGCCCCAAGGGCCTGCTGCGCGTGAACGCCACGCTGGGCTTTGGCCGCATGCACATCGCGCCCGTGATCTCGGACTTTGTGCGCCAATACCCGGGGGTGGATGTGCAACTGCAGTTGTCGGTGCACCCGCCACCGATCACCGACGACGCCTACGACGTGTGCGTGCGCTTTGGCGAGCCGCCCGATGGCCGCGTGATTGCACGCCGCATCGCCCCGAACCGGCGCCTGCTGTGCGCTGCACCAGCCTACCTGGACCGCTACGGCAGGCCCAGGGTGCCGCGCGACCTGATGGAGCATCAGTGCATTGGCATCCGCCAGGGCGACGAGGCCTATGGCCTGTGGCGCCTGACCACCGGGCGGGGCACCAAGGCGAACACCGAGTCGATCAAGATCACTGGCAACCTCACCACCAACGACGGCGAGATTGCCGTGCTGTGGGCGCTGCAGGGCCACGGCATCGTGATGCGCTCCGAGTGGGACGTAAACCGCCACCTGGCCCAGGGCCTGCTGGAGCCCGTGCTGCCGCAGTACCACACGCCAGCGGCCGATATCTACGCGGTGTACCCGCAGCGCCACCAGTTCTCTACCCGTGTGCAGGCGTTCGTGGGGTTTCTGGCCGAGGCGCTGGCCGCATCTGGTGCGCTGGCCGGTGTGGGCGCCTCTGCGGGCAACGCCGGCAGAAAGCGCCCCGCACGGGTTTCTTGACCAGACGGGTGGCGTACAGGCTTCTGCGGGGTTAGGGTAGGGCTGTTGCCGGCGTTTCGCGCCAGCGCTCCACCGGACATTGCGCCACCCACCCTCGTCTTTGCCATGCCATGAAAACAATCCTGCTTCTCATCCTTCCGCTGCTGGGCCTGATGGCTCCGCCAGCGCGCGCGCTGGACTCGCAGGCTCCGGGCGACTGGGCCGTGTCTGCCGACGGCGCCCTGGTGCTCGACCAGCGTGCCGGCCTGGCCTGGTCGCGCTGCGTGGAGGGCATGCAGTGGAACGGCAAGACCTGCACCGGCGAGCCCCGGCTGCTGGACCGCGCCGAGGCCACCGCGCTGGCCAGCGAGCGCTGGAAGGCCGAGGGCGTGGGCTGGCGCCTGCCGCGCGCGGCCGAGTTGCAGCGGCTGGTGGACAAGTCGCTGCAGCCACCGGGCCTCAACCCCATCCTGTTTCCGCGCGCGCCGGGGCAGTGGCACTGGTCGTCTACCGTCAACACCACCGCGCCGCGCATCAACCAGTACACCTACGGCAACATCGTGCAGGGCCGATCCGGCGACGGGGCGCAGCAGGGCGCCATGCTTAATGGCTGGGCAGTGAACCTGACGAGCGGCGAAGCGCGGGGCGATGCGGCCCGCACCAGCAAGCTGCCCGTGCGGCTGGTGCGGGCGGCGCCGGTGAAGTAGCCCCTTTCCTGCGCCTCGGCCCGGTGGGCTCCGTTGCCGGCGCAGTCACTCGCCAACGTGCAACGGAACTCGGTAGCAGACAGCCGTTGACCAATAACCTGCGGGACAGCGCTGGCGCCCAGCCTCGTCAAGAATGCTGAGACCGGGGAGGGCGCAGCGTTGGCCGCCGCTCCTGCCCCGCACGCACCGGGTCGCCCATGGCAGGCCACCCGCCCGACCGATGTTTACACCGCGAGTCCCCATGAACCCCACCCTTCCCACCACCGCGCTGGAACTCCGTTCCCTGGTACAGGCCGACGGCACCCTGCAGATCAGCGTTGAATCCGTACCCGTGCCCACGCCAGGCCCGGACGACGTGCTGATCCAGATGCAGGCCGCGCCCATCAACCCGTCGGACATCGGCCTGCTGCTGGGCCCGGCCGATCTTTCGACCGTGCAGGTGGCGGGTTCTGCCGAGCGGCCGGTGGCCACGGCCCGCATCCCCGAGCGCGCCATGCCCGGCATGGCCGCGCGCGTGGGCCAGAGCATGGCCGTAGGCAACGAGGGTTCGGGGCTGGTGGTGGCCGCAGGCGCCTCGCCCGCCGCGCAGGCCCTGCTGGGCCGCACCGTAGCCGTGATCGGCGGCGCCATGTACACGCAATACCGCGCCATGCCCGCTGCGCAGTGCCTGGTGCTGCCGCCCGGCACCACCGCGGCCGAGGGCGCATCGTGCTTCGTCAACCCGCTGACCGCACTGGGCATGGTCGAGACCATGAAGCGCGAAGGCCACACTGCGCTGGTGCACACCGCGGCCGCCAGCAACCTGGGCCAGATGCTCAACAAGCTGTGCCAGAGGGACGGCATCGCGCTGGTCAACATCGTGCGCAAGCCCGAGCAGGCCGCGCTGCTGCGCAGCATCGGCGCGCAATACGTGTGCGACAGCAACGCGCCCACCTTCATGGCCGAACTGACGGATGCGCTGGCCGCGACGGGTGCCACCCTTGCGTTTGACGCCACGGGCGGCGGCACGCTGGCCGGGCAGATCCTGCAGTGCATGGAGGCCGCCATCAACCGTACGGCCAAGGAGTACAGCCGCTATGGCTCGGCCGTGCACAAGCAGGTGTATCTTTACGGCCACCTGGACACCCGCCCCACCGAAATCCAGCGCACCTTTGGCATGGCGTGGGGTGTGGGCGGCTGGCTGCTGTTCCCGTTCCTGAACAAGATCGGCCCCGCGGCCACGCAGGCGCTGCGCGAGCGTGTGGCCTCCGAGCTCAAGACCACGTTTGCCAGCCGCTACGCCCGCACGGTGTCGCTGGCCGGTGCGCTGAGTGCTGACGCCATTGCGCTCTATGGCCCGCGCAATACGGGTGCCAAGGTGCTGATCGACCCGTCGCTGTAGTGGACTGGCCAGGGCGCCCGCACCACCGGGCGCCCGCGCAAACCCGCGGAGGTCGTCCGCTGGGCAATGGCGCATTTGCTATTGATTTGATAGCTATCAGGTCAATCAATGCAAGCCATGCGGGCTAATTTTGTTCAAAAATGGCAGTCCATGCCCGCTGTGCGCCAGCGCGGGCTGCGCCGATACTGTGTGTACATTGCATTCCCTGCTGCCACCACGCCGGAGACAAGCCACCATGACACTGCCGTTCCACCCCCTGGATGCCGACCTGTTTGCCCGCGCCCAGCCGCTGCTCGATGACGAATGGCTGGCCCGCGACCCGGAGCTGGCCCCCGTGCTGCCCACGGTGCTGGCGCGCAACGTGGGGCAGGACTGGCACAAGGCCGGCACCTTTCGCCACCACCTGGTGGGCGTGACGCGCACCCTGACGGTGTGGCAGCAGCCACGCGACGTGCGCCTGCTGGGCCTGCTGCACAGCGTGTACGGCAATGCGTTTGTGGACCTGGTGAAGTTCGACCCTGCCAGGGAGCGTGCCCGCGTGCGCGAGATTGCAGGGAAGTCGGCCGAGCATCTGGTGTACCTGTTTTGCACGCAGTCGCGCACGCAGTTTGTGCAGAAGGTGCTGGCCCGCGCGCTCGAGGCCGACGGCAGCCTGGTGCTGCAAAAGGACGGGCAGGACCATGTGCTCACGCCCTACGAGGTGGCGGCCTTCATCATCGTGAGCATGGCCGACACCATCGAGCAGTGGTTCAGCTGGCAGGACGACATTTTTTCGCGCTTTCCGGAGGTGCAGCACCGCAGCCAGAAGGCGCACTGGGCGGCATCGCTGTGGCCCGGCCCCATGCGGCCCACGGGGCGCATGGTCCACCAGATCAATGGGCTGGCTAAGGCGCTGCAGCACCCGGGCCTCAAGGGCGTGCTGCCCATGCCGCCTGTGTTTGACCATTGCAAGGAGCACCTGTCGGCCGCCAACGAGGCGGCGGCGGCATCGCTGTACTGGTCTGTCATTCAGCAAGACCAGCCCCTGGTAGACCTGGACGTGGCCACGGGCGTGCTGGAGAGCGCCGTGCGCCACAACCCCTGGGTGGGTGAGCCGCAGATGGTGCTGGCCCAGCTGTACCTGTCGGCCGGCCGCAAGGACGACGCCCGGGCCGCTGCCCAAAGCGCGCTGCACCTCTTCAGCGCCTGGGGCAACGCCTGGGACAAGCGCGTGCAGTGGGACGCCTGGGTGGCCTGGACGCGCATCCTGCTGCAGGGCGCCACGGTAGACGGCACCTGGCCCGAGCGGTTGGACAAGCTCAACAACGTGGCCCTGCGCGGATAGCGCAGCGCCCCGGGGGCCACATGCGCCCGGGTTGGCACCAAGCGCCAGAGTATCTCTCGCACGAAGTAAAGAAGTTCATCCAGACCGGGTGCAAGGGTTCGGTCCTGCCGTGCGTCCAGGCCCTTGGGGGCCACGCCCCCCGCGTGGGGCCCCGGTACCCACGGCCACCATTGCCACTGAAAATGGCACTTGGGGAACGTTCCATAAGCATTTATCGCTATTTGTTTAATAGCGTTTCAATGTGAATTTTGCCGGACGGCGCAAGCAGGGTGGCAGGGGGAAGGGATGTTGCAGCGCGGGCGCGTGGCGACGCGGTAGCCCGACGGCCGCCACCGGGCATGGGAATGCCACAGCATGGCGCCACAATGGAGCAGTTAACGTTTTGTAGCCATTGCGCCCACGGCCGACTCACCACAGCCCTGACCCATGCCTCTCGCGGAACGAACCCTCACCGTGGTCTGCCTCAGCGCAGCCGTGCTGGCGTTTGCCGCGTCGCTGTGGGTGGCAGACCCGGCGCTGAAAGTGTTTCTGGACAACACGTCCTGGACGCTTGCGTTCTGGCTGTCAGCGTTCTGGGCATGGCGGGGCTGGTCGGCAGCGCGCTCCTCCGAGTGGCGGCTGCACCGGGGCTTGCTGGCGTTCACTTTGCTGCTGGCGGTGGGTCAGGGGGTGTGGAACGTGCAGGTGGCCCTGGGCTGGAATCCGTTTCCGGCCCCGGCCGATGCGTTGTTTCTGCTGGGAGCGCTCCTGTGGACGGTGACCGTCATCCGGGCCACGTTTGCCAGGCTCTCGCGGGAGCGCGCGTACACCGCGGCGCTGGATTTTGGGGGCGCGGTGCTGGCGCTGCTGGCATTCACCCTGGTCATCTACCTGCCCTCCCGCGGGGTGGGGTCGTGGGCGGTGGGCCTGGTGTTGATTCTGTACCCGGCGGGGTTTCTGGCTGCGGCTGCGGTGACCGCACTGGCCGTGCCGACGGTGGGCCTGCGCATCGGCCCCGCCCACGCGCTGGTGCTGGCGGGCATGCTGGGCTACGGCATGAGCTGGATGCAGTGGAACCTGATGGTGATCGGCAGCACCCTGCAGCCAGGCATGTGGTTTAACGCCAGTTTCAGTCTGTCGGCGCTGGCGTTGGGCTGGGGGGCCCGCGGCCTTCGGTTTGAGGCAACGCAGGACATGGCCTACCGGCACCAGTGCGACCGCTTCATGAACTACGTGCCGCTGATGTCGATGACGCTGGCGGCGATCACCCTGGTGCTGCTGTTTGTGGCGCCTGATGGGCGTACAGGCATGCAGGCGCTCATCCTTGCGTGCTGCCTGGTGGTGCTGCTGCTGGCCGCCCTGCGCCAGACGCTGGTGGTGAGCCTGCTCAACCGCCTGCGCACGGCCGAGGCAGCCGTGCTGCGCAACGAAGAGCGGCTGTACCAGGTCGCGCACTTCGATGCGCTTACCGGGCTGCCCAACCGCCGGTACTTTGACGATGCGCTGGAGCGCGCCGTGGCCGATGCGTCGCGCTATGCGCAGGCGCCAGACCGCCGCGTGGCGCTGCTGCTCATCGACCTGGACCACTTCAAGAGCGTCAACGAGACCTATGGCCACCGCGTGGGCGATGCGCTGCTGACCGAGGCTGCGCAGCGCATCACGCGTCTGCTGGACGGGCAGGGCCTGGTGTCGCGCCTGGCCAATGACCAGTTCACGGTGATGCTGCTGCGCCCGGCCTCGCGCACCGTGCTGGCCCAGCTGGCGGCCACGCTGGTCGAGGGGCTGGCGCAACCCTGGGAGCTGTCGGGGGTGGGCGCGCAGTACATGGGTGCGAGCATGGGGATCAGCCTGTACCCCGACGATGCGGCCAGCAGCATGGAACTGGTGCAGCACGCACATTCCGCGCTGCACGCCACCAAGAGCGCGGGGCGGGGCTCGTACCGCTTCTACATCGAGGAGTTCACGCAGATCACCCGCAGCCGGCTGGAGCTGCGCCGCAACCTGTATGGCGCGCTGCAGGGCGGAGAGTTCACGCTGGTGTACCAGCCGCAGCTGAACCAGCAGCGCCAGACCGTGGGCGCCGAGGCGCTGCTGCGCTGGTCCGTGGACGGCAGGGCGGTGCCCCCCGATGAATTCATACCGCTGGCCGAGGAGAGCGGGCTCATCGTGCCAATTGGCCTCTGGGTGTTCGAGACCGCATGCCGCCAGCTGGCGCAGTGGCGGGCCGAGGGCTGGCAGGTGCCGGTGATGTCCGTCAACGTCTCCACCATCCAGCTGCGCGAGCCCGGCTTTGTGCAGACCCTGCTGGACACGGCCCGGCGCGAAGGCGTGGCGCCCGCAGGCCTGGTGCTGGAGATCACCGAGTCTCAGCTGCTCGACGAGTCGCTCTATGCGATTGCGCTGGATCTCCGCAACGCAGGCTTCGTGCTGTCCATCGACGACTTTGGTACCGGGCATTCGTCGCTCGTCAAGCTCAAGCGGCTGCCGGTGGGCGAGCTCAAGATCGACAAGGAGTTTGTGCGCGACATCGTGGTCGACATGAATGACCGCGAAATCTGCGCCATGGTGAACGCGCTGGCCCGCACGCTGGGCCTGGAGGTGGTGGCTGAAGGGGTGGAGACCGAAGAGCAGCTGCAGCTGCTGGTGAAAATGGGTTGCCAGCGTTTTCAGGGCTGGCTGTTTGCACCCGCTCTGGCGCCTGCCCAGTTGGCTGCGCAGTGGCTGCAAAAGCATCCGCAGGGGTAGCCGGTACTGCCAGCGCCACGCCATGGGCGTACCGGCTGCGCCGTTGGCGGTCTGTCGTTTCAGCCGTAGCAGCCGATTCACCCGTTCGGGCCAGGTTGTCCGGGCGGGGGGCTTGTATCTCAAAACGCTATGAAAAACATAGCTATCAAGGCAATGAAAGCCTGGGCCTGCGGCCGGCTTGCTCCCAAAAATGCAAAAAAGCGGCCCACAGCCGCCTTTGCAACGCTGCAGGGGCGCAGGCCCCTGCGGCGCCCCCGATACCTGCGTCAGGCAGCGCTGGCCTTGTGGGCCACAGCGCCCGTGTGCTGGGCAATATGTGCCTGTGCCGAAGTCAGGGCCGCTGCCTTGGCGTCAGGGCCCATGGCCACGCCCTCGGCGCGAACAAAGCGCACGTCGGTGATGCCGAAGAAGCCGAACACCACCTTCAGGTAGCTCTCCTGGTGCTCCATGGCCTGGCCGCCTTCGCTGGTCGAATACACGCCGCCGCGGGTCGATGCCACGATCACCGTCTTGCCACCGGCCAGGCCCACGGGGCCCTTGTCGGTGTACTTGAAGGTGCGGCCGGCCTGGGCCACGCGGTCGATCCACGCCTTGAGCTGGCTGGGCACCGAGAAGTTGTACAGCGGCGCGCCGATCACGATCACATCAGCCGCCAGAAACTGGCTCACCAGCGCCTCCGACAGCGCGTTTTCGGCGCGCTCGGCCTCGGTCGCGGCGGCCTGGCCGGTGCGAAAACCCAGCGACTGGGCCGACAGGTGCGACGGTGCGTTTTCGGCCAGGTCCAGGTACTGCACCGCAGTGCCGGCGTGGGCTGCCACCCAGGCCGCCACGGTGTTGGCGGTGAGCTGGCGGGATACGGATTGGGTGCCGGTGATGGCCGAGTCGACGTGAAGCAGTTGCATGAAAACCTCCGGTATGGGTGTGGAGCCGCAGGGGGTTGCGACCATGGGTTGAATTCTGAACAGTCAGGCTGGTGTTGATAAGCCAGGGAACTTGCGATAGATTGTTCTATCTATAGAACGATGACTGCCATGCAAGACCTGAACGACATGCTTTATTTCGCCGAGGTGGTGGAGCGCGGTGGCTTTGCAGCTGCCGGGCGCGCCCTGGGCATTCCCAAGTCGCGCCTGTCGCGGCGGGTGTCCGAGCTGGAGGCCCAGCTGGGCGTGCGGCTGCTGCAGCGCACCACGCGCCGGCTGTCGCTCACCGAAGTGGGCGAGGCGTACCTGCGGCACTGCCAGGCCATGCGCGAGTCGGCCCAGGCTGCGGCCGATGTGGCGGCCCAGGTGCAGACGTCGCCCCGCGGCACCATCCGCGTGAGCTGCCCGGTCACGCTGGCCCAGACGGTGCTGGCCGAGCTGATGCCGCAGTTTCTGTCGACCTTCCCCGAGGTGCGCGTGGAGATGCTGGTGAGCAACCGCGCCGTCAATCTGGTGGAAGAGGGCATCGACGTGGCCCTGCGGGTGCGCCCCTCGGTGGACGACAGTGGCAGCATGGTGGTCAAGCGGCTCGACCATGCCACCCAGATCCTGGTGGCCAGCCCTGAACAGCTGATCCGCCAGGGCACGCCTGCCACGCTGGAAGATCTGGCGCGGCTCGACAGCATCGCCATGTCGGCGCCGGATGGGCGCTCCACCTGGAACCTCATCGGCCCCGGCGGTGTGCACCAGGTGGTGCAACACACGCCGCGCTATGTGGCCGACGACCTGCTCACCCTCAAGATGGCCGCCGTGGCCGGCACCGGCATCTGCTGGATGCCCGACTACATGTGCCAGGACGAAATCCGCGAGGGGCGGCTGGTGCGCGTGCTGCCTGCGTGGGCGCCAGCGCCCGCCATCGTGCATGCCGTGTTCCCGTCACGCCGCGGGCTCTCGCCGGCCGTGCGCCGGTTTCTGGACTACCTGGGCGAGGCCATGCCCGGCCGCAGCAGCCACGCCACGCGGCAGGCGCTGCAGGCAGACGGCGCAGGCATCTGAGCCGGCCCGGGCCGGCAACGGGCAGCGGCGCAGCCCGCGCCCGCCAGAAGCTTGGCGCTGCAGGAGCGCCGCCGGCGGCTGCATGGGCTCCCGCTGCATCAAAGACCATGGCGCGCCGGTCCAAACCCCAAGGCACATCGCTTTTGGGGTGACAATGCAACCAATTGCAACCTGACCCTGCGGCCGTTGCACGGGGGCGCCGCTCCCTTTGCAGGCCCATCCACCGACCTGCATCGCACGCCTGGACCCACTGCCGTGAGCACTCCACACCCCGTTGATCTGGATCTGAAGCAGGCGCGTGCGCACCCCGCCGTACGCGCCATCGTCATCCCTCCGTGCCCTGAATCGCTGCTGCGGCTGCAGCAGATCGTGGCCGGGCCCGAGGTGGACCTGCAGGCCCTGGGCCAGCTGGCGGCATCCGATGTGGCCATGGCTGCGGCGCTGATGCGGGTGGCCAACAGCCCCCTGCATGGCCTGGCGCAGCCGGTGCAGACGGTGGGCATGGCGCTCACGGTGCTGGGATTGCGGCCCTCGGTGGAATTGCTGTCGGCGTTCATCACGCGCCATGCGCTCAACGTGCGCTCGCCGCTGCTCGACCATTTCTGGGAAAGCTCGCAACGCCGTGCCATTGCGTGCGAGCACATCGGTCGTCAGCTCTACAGCCTGGACCCCGGGCTGGGCTACAGCTTCGGGCTGTTTTGCCATGTGGGCATACCGGTGCTGGTCAAGGCAGTGCGGGGGTATTCGTCCACCGTGACCGAAGCGCTGGCCCGCAAGGACCGCACCTTCACCCAGACCGAGAACGCCAACCATCAAACCGACCATGCCGTGGTGGGCGCCATCGTGGCGCGCACCTGGCATCTGCCAGCCGCGGTGGCGCAGGCCGTGTGGCTGCACCACGACTTTGCCTGTCTGGCCGATGAGCGCTTTGACCCGACGGTGCGGCACCTGGTAGCCATGGGCGCGCTGGCCGATTACCTGGTCACGCACCACGAAAACCTGCCCCCCACGCGCGAGTGGCAACTGCACGGCGAGGCGTGCATGGAGCACCTGCACGTCACGCAGGATGAGTTGGACCACTGGATTGATGCGCTGTACCCAGCCTTCGAGGCTGTTGTTTTCTAGCCAGTTCGGCGACTTTTTTTGCACGATTTGCGGTGGCGCCGCTGTTGCGAGCGAATTTGTGTCCGTTTGTGCGCGCAGTGGAGCATGCTGGGTCTGAACCAATCTTTGTCACTTAGAAAGCCGTTATGAACCAATTGAAGATATCGACGCGCCTGACCTTTGGATTCAGCGTGCTCGTTGTGCTTCTCGTCATTCTGGGTGGCGTGGCTTTGCTGCGATCTGCCAGTCAGCAAGATGAACTGCGCGATGTGGTCGAGCAGCGCATACCAATCACCAAAGCGGTCGGCGAGTTGGCCACCGGCGTCGATGTGCAGGCTATCCAGTTCCGCAATCTGGCCATCTTTACCAGCGAACCGATTGTCAAAAGTTCCCTGGATCACCTATCCGCAAGCCGCGCGCTCGTCACCGAAAAGTACAAAGAGCTTGATGGACTGATCACCAGCGCCAAGGGGCGACAGCTGCTCGATCGCGCCAGGCAGCAGCGGGCCGATTTCGTGAAACTGGGGGATGAATACGTGGCCCTTATCAAGCAGGGCAACAAGGACGCCGCCATACAGCTGCTGGAAGAAAAATTGCGTCCTACGCAGCTTGCCTATCAGGCCACCATCGAAGAAGTGATTGGCTACCAAAACGTCATCACCAAGGAGGCCGGTGAGCGCGCCGAGGCCAGCGCGAGCGCGCTGCAGCGCGATGTGCTGCTTGCGGCTGTGACCGCCATCGCCCTGGCCATCTTCCTTGCTGTCAGCACCATCCGCTCCATCACACGACCGCTGGAGATGGCGGTCCAGGTGGCCGACAGCATTGCTGGAGGTGACCTGGGCACGCCGATCACGGTGCATTCGAAGGACGAAACGGGCCAGCTCCTGGGCGCCCTGCAGCGCATGCAGCAAAGCCTGGCCAATACCGTCAGCACAGTCCGCCAGAACGCCGAAGGCGTGGCCTCGGCCAGCTCGCAGATCGCCTCGGGCAACAACG
>ENA-UOXO01000050-UOXO01000050.1-mixed-culture-metagenome-genome-assembly--contig:-NODE-50-length-85032-cov-41.465867_pt1 | contig 85032 bp, 55 predicted proteins | sample MGYA00238162_ERZ761640 | MGnify/ENA primary metagenome ERZ761640 (study PRJEB28914, sample SAMN08778297) | mixed culture metagenome | isolation source: Freshwater growth medium | place: USA...
ATCTCCTCGTTCACCCCGAACGTGCGGACCGAGATGAAGAACGCGATCGCGACCCAGGCGAGCGTCGACCCATCGGCCGTCGAGTTGACCATAATGTCGGCCAGCGTCGTCGTCGGCGTGAGCATCCAGACAACCACATCGACGGCGGCCTCGGTGCAGTCGACGATGGCCAGCGCGACGAGCAGCGCAAACAGCGCGACTGCCATGCTCGCGAGCGTCACCGGCGTCTCGATTGTCGTGCTCGCTGTCGTGACGCCGCCCACCATCGCAACCATCCCTCCGCCCCCAGCGCCGTCGCTCATGCTGACCGGTGCATCGACGAGTGGGGCATTGACAGCCGAGACGAGCGGCTCGATGGGTATCATCATCGGCGCCATCGCCGGCGTGGTCATCGGTCTTGTCCTGGCCCTGGTCTTTGTGCGCCGTCGTTACCATCTCAACAAGAAGCGCCCAAAGAACGGTGGCCTGCAAGTACCAAATAGCCAACCTATTGGCCTGCAAGTACTTGATGGCCAACCAATTGGCCTGCAAGTACCGAAAGGCCGGGAGGCTCAACAGCACAAGCTTGACGCGCTCGCTGTCACGATGGCTTCCTCCTCCTCTTCCTCCGCCGCCGCCGCTGCTGCGCCGCAGTCGCAGTCAGTGCTCGTGCCGAGGTCGCCGGACCTCACGTTGCCGGTAGCTACGGCCGCCCCGAATGGCATCCCCGCCCTTGAGCCGCGTCACGCCATCGGCAGCAGCGTGTACGTGAAGCGCAGCAACGGAGGGGAGACGGTCGCGTTTGTGAAGGAGTACGATGCGGAGAAGGCACTCTACACGGTGGAGCTCGAACGGCTTGGCTCCGGGAAGGGAAAGACGTGCAGCGACAAAGATCTGCGTGCGGTTGATATGGTCGAGGGGTTTCTGTACTCTGCACGCGCCGCCATCTTGTTCCCCTTCCAGGGCGTCCAAGAGCCCGAACCTGCGGAGGAGGAAGCGCAAGCTGAGGCTGCCAGGGCGGCTGCGGAGGAGGGCCACCCTTAAAGTTGAGTGTGCGCGTCGTCGGCCATTCATTCCGGGCGTCTCCTCTCTCCGCGGGACGTCTCCTCTCTCCACGGGACGTCCGGGTTCATTCTGGGTGTGAGGGAAGGTTTGTGGAGTTGTGCGCGATGTGACGATCGGCGGCTCCAACCAGCTCATCTGCGTCATCTCGAAGTGTGAGCTGATCGGACGTCAGCATGCCAAACACGTTGCGGCTCTAAGCGAGGTGCGGCACCTCAATGCCAACGACGCAGCTCATCGCCCAATTTGTTTGGTTAGATGAGTGAGGGAATCCAAGAGGCGCTAGAATTCCTATGCCGGAGTCAGACACCCGCTAAGATAGGCTACTACTGTGACGTGTGAGCCCGGGCAGTCTGGCTGGTTATCTGGCTGGTAGGTGTTGGGGGGGCGACGGACCTTGTTACTGCTACAATGTATACGACTTTGTCTTCACAGACGCACGCACATCGCGTCTAGCGTCTTAATCGCGTCACTTGTACAGAATATGATAATCAGTGATTCCCGTTCACGGGATCTGACTGTTCAGCCGTTGTGAGCGCGGGGGGACCGCGACGAAACTGCTTTCAAACTGAGCCCCTCTTTTCATGTGAATCTTGCGCGGGTTGGGTCGGAGAGAGGAGAGGCGACAGAGGCGATTGGATTTGATGATGCTCCTCCATATCCTCGTCGTGGCGGCCGTCGAGCATTCAGCTCACAACGCAACTCTAGCCCTGGAAGGCTCGGGGCCCCACGGGCGCTCCACGATGAGCGATGGTTGCGCAACTTGCTGCTTCAGCGGCAATTGTATGGTCGCCTTCAGCAGCGCGGCGCCGGGCGTCTGCTGTGGCACTTACCCGCGTACCGGGTGCTGCCCCATGGGCTCTTCGTGCATCAATTGTGGATCCATGTGGCGGTGTACCAATAGCCGCTACATAACCGCGGCGACTCGGAACAGCGTGTGCGCCGCCGGCTACGGGTACGGCCACACAGGCTATGGGTACGGTCCCGGCTATGGGCCAGCAGTCGCGGTCGCGGTCCCGGTCGCGCCGGTCTACGGATACGGGTATGGCTACGGTGACAAGCGCGAGACTGCATCGGAGCAATCGAATGGCACCGTCCCCGCTGTGGTGCTGTCATTGGGCCTTCTTGCTCTCGTCATCGTACGATTAGCCAGGGCCCTTCCCAGCGCCCTCGACTTACCAGGGCAGAGACCGTTGATGCTCTGATGGACGAGCCGAGCCGAGAAAGTCAAAGTGGTAAAAGTGCTCATGTACGGTAGCGGTGTGCGATGAACGTAAAAAATAAGAAGGCGCTCCGTGAGCGGGACAGCAGGCGAGAAAAAGGGAGACTACTCCGGGGGGCGGCCGTCCGGCCGACGCGCGCCGCCTGCGGGCTGGGCAGTCGCAGCAGGGTCACCGCGGCGCGGCGACCGACCACACGGGCTGGCTTTGGCGCTCTTTCTTCGTCTCGGACCACGACTCGACACCCGTCCTCTTCTTGCATCTTGGGGCTTGATGGGACTGGGACTTGCGATCTCGGTCGATAGGGTGGGCCGCCCACGCGAATCGAATCGAATCCAATCGAATCCGCTCCGCGTCTAGGACGCCCCCCCGCCGAATCTCCGCAAACGAGCCTCACGCACGGCCTCTGCGTCGTGCTGAGCGTCGTGCGCAGCACCCTGCTGGGAGCCGCCGCGGCCGAGCACCACCGCCTTGCCCTTGGCCGCCGGAGCGCCGAGATGAGCGGCGCCAAGCAGCGCGGCCACTTCAGAGCGGACAGGCACCACGCTGCCATCCCGCACGACGCTCTCGGGCAGCTTGCGGACGAGCTGTTCGGCACTCTGCGGCGCGAGCAGCGCATACACGGCGTCGAGGTCGGCGAGACCCGCGATGCCTCTCGCGGCCGCAGCGCGCGCGTGCGCGGCCGCGAGCGCGCACGCGTGCGTCTCGGAAGTGCAGTCATGCAGCTCGAGCTCGAAACCGCTTGGGTGACGCTGCTGCAGCTCGTGCGGAAGGTAGCCGGCCATCACCTGCTCGGCGAACCCGCTCGCCTCCTCCGCCCCGAACGGCCGGAAAGGCCCGCGGTAGAGCATGAAGCCGTCAGCAAAGACGGTCAGCGGCACCTTCGGAGCATGACCGTTTCGCAACGAGTGCACGGCGCCGTCGCGGGCGGTCGAGGCGCCGTCGCGGGCGGTCGAGGCCTCGCGGCGTGCGCCGCCCGCGACGGCGCTCAGATCGGCATCGAGTGCGGCGCGCTGCGCGCGGTCTAGGCGCTGGAGCTGGGCGTATAGTGCGACGGGATGTGGCGAGCCGCTGTCGCCGCCGCCGCCAACGCCAGCCGGCGCGCCGTCAGCGGCGTCGGCGACCTCAAGTCCCGATGAGCGCACGAGCGTCTCGAGCTGTGTCGCTTCGTGCGCTGCCGCCTCGAGCTGTGCGCGCACGCCTGGCAGCTGTTTGCGCACCTGCGCGGCGCGGCGTGCAGCCGCCTCGCGCAGCTCGGCCGCGGCCGTCCCGGCTTCGCCGCTGCCGCTGCTGCTGCGGCTGTTGCTTCCACCCGTGGCTGCTGGACGCACTTGCACGGCCGCACGCGCTGCTGTCGAGGCAGTCGCGGGTGCGGGAGCAGCCGCGACGGCGCTTGCGACGGCGCTTGCGTCGACGCTCGCCGCAGCGAGCTGCGCACGCAGCGCCGCAGCGCGTGCACTCTCGGCCTGCAGCCGCATTGTCGCCTGGCGTAGCTCGCGCTCCATGGAGGCGAGCTCAGTGATCGTGCTATCGTTCACCGAGGTATGCGCCGAGGTACGCGGCGCTGCCTTGGGCTTGCGCTGCGAAGGAAGAGCGTCGCGCTCCTGCTGCTGCTCCGCTGCAAGCATATCGAGCTGCTTCACGCGCTGCTCCATCCATGCCATTGACGCGTCAACGTCGGCGGCCGCCGCTCCAACGATCTGCCGCGGTCCATTGTCCTGCAGCTTACGGCCAGCACCGCCAAAGGTTTTCGGCTCGGCCGCGGGGCGTCTGAACTCGCGCAGCAGCGCGTCAACTCTGGACGTATCGTCCGACGCCATTGCCGTTGGAAAAGTTTACTCTCCGTTTTTGGACGCAAAGTGACGCATCATGTACATGTACATGTATGCCGCCACCTACAACAGGCTAGTTTGCGGGAAAATATACATGCTTGCTTTTCATGTCATGCATTGTCAAAAACTATGTCGACGTCGGCATCGATGAGACGCGGCCCGACGGCTCCACTTGCATCGCCTTCTCCACGAGCGCTCATGGAGAAGGCGGCCGAGGATACGCCCGACCCGCTTGTTCTTTACCGAGTCACGACCAACAATGTAGCTCAGCGTCAGGCTGCATCCGAGCTCGCTGGAGCGCTTCCATCGCCACACAAGGCCACCGTCACTCACGGCACTCATGGCGTGCGGTGCAGGGCGCCCGCATCGCTCGTGCACAAGCTTTCGGAGCTCACGCTGCCTGAGAGGGTTTACGCCATCATATGTGACGTGCCTGCAGCTGAATTGCCCGATGATGATCAGCTCATCCCTCAGCTCAGAGCGTTGCTGCTGGCCTCAGTGCAATGGCCCACGGCGCTCGAGGCACACCGACGTGTTCATCCCGCAGCAGCACACGGCCTCACTTTTGCAGTCAAGGCCGAGCGTCACGGCCGGCGATTCAAAGCCGCCGTGAGCAGCCTCGCATTGGGCCGCGCGCTCGGTGGTGCCCTGCATACCCACTTTGGCTGGCGAGTCGATTTGAGTCAGCCGATGCTTGAGGTGACGGCCGCACTCAACGACGATGCGTTCTTCGTTTCGATCGCGCTCCTGCGCCGATTGGACTCGATCGAATGCCGCACAGCCGGCGGCTTGCACCCGCACGTTGCATGGGCTATGGTACGCAGCGTGGGCGGCTTGCCGCCCGGGGCGCTCGTGTGTGACCCCATGTGTGGAAAGGGCCGCGTGCTCCTCGAGGCACTCGACGCGCACGCGACGTGCGTCGCGATCGGCCTTGACAGCGATGGAGAGCAGCTTGCGCGTGCTGCCGCGAATCGCGATGCGGTGGCTCGGTCCATCGGCAGCCGCATGGCGTTGCTGCATGGCGACGCGTCGGCGTTGCCTTTTGAGCGGTGCGACGCCATCGTATGTGACTTGCCCTTCGAAGGCGACACGAAATTCGGGCACCATCTCGATACATCTCGCGGCGCATCTCTGCGCAGGGTGGTGCGCGAGTGGGCGCGTGTGCTGCCAGTGTCGGGGCGCGCCGTCGCACTGATCAGCGAGGCTCGATTGCCGGTGCTGCACGAAGCCCTAGTAGGCAGCGGCTTGCGTGCCATACACCAGCGTGCATGTCCACTCGGCTTCACTCGTGCGGCCATCGTTGTCACCGAGCGCGTTGACGCCGCCGCCGCCGCCGCCGATGACGACGACGACGACGCAGGCGACGACGACGCAGACGACAGATGCGACAGAGACGACGACCACCACCGAGGCTCAACCGACGCTCCGTCGAGCCAAGCCGATGAGCACGAGAGCCCAACGGAGGAGGGCTCGCACGTCCGCATGCAACTGGAGGAGGGCTCGCACGTCCGCATGCAACTGGAGGAGGGCTCGTCGTACGCTCGCATGCAACTGGAGTCGCGGCTGCCGTGGGAGGGAAGCGGCAGGCGCTCGAGCTGGGGCGTGCTCAAGAAGCAAGACCGTGGTCCGATGGTGCCTTGGTGGCGGCCGGAAAGCACGGATGGGCACGCGCACGGCGGCGGAGACGCGAACACGAATGGTGCGCCGTCCTAGTCCGGAACTGTACGCTCGTACTTTCGACATGTCCTGTGTCTCGGTTGATTCGTTAACGAACCGTTTTCCGACGGGAGTTCCGCGAGGACACCGCAACCGCGCAAGAATGCGGCGCGGGCCGACTGGAGGCCCGGCCATGGCTCTCCGAGCATTATATTCTTCTACATCATCTCCGTTACGTATATTATATAAAGCCTCACCGTTAAGATCTTAAAAAAAGATAGCCGGCTCGCGATTAACAATCCGCGCAGGACAAATCAATTACAAATCACGTATAATAAGTGACAACTGATGCGTCCACGCCACGCGGTCACCTGACCGTCAGTCCGCGACGTCCATGGTCGTCGGTCGTCGCACCCGAGCTGTTCCATGTGGCATTCCCCCATCCTCTCTCGGCCTCCCCGGTCGCTGGCCTCCCTTGTTCGTCTAAAGTATCACTCCCCGACCGTCAGAGACGATTCCTTTGCTGCTGTGCCTCGCCACCCTCGTCGCGGCTTTAAATCTTGATTTCGACGTCGCCGTTGGGCAGCGGAATAAAGATGGCGTCGGGATCGGTGGAGCAACTCCGCTTCGAGACGCTGTTTTGTCTTTCGTCCTTTTTTTGTCCGTCCGCCACTTCGTCGTCGAGGTTCGAAACCGACATGTGCGTGGTCCCCGCGTCCCCCATGGGCTCGGGGGTCAGGCCGACCAGCTTCAGAGCGTCGGCGAGGCACTTGGCGGCCCCCCTAGCGCCTGCCCAGCAGTCCTCAATCCTGGTCTGCGCATCGGTGTACGTGCTCAACATGTTCACTTCAGAGAACGCGTAGGGGAGGCGCGGGATGCTGCAGTCGAACTCTGAAGTGAGCGGACTAAACCTGTGGAACGCTGAGAATTGCCTGTCGAGCTCATTGCGAGTGATTCCGAACGTCGCAATCTTGGGGTTCTTCCGAAACGACGCGAGGGCATCCGTCCACGCAAGCATCGCTTTCTCATTACGGGCGTTCGCGCACTTGGATGGTTTCACATCCTTCGTGAGCCGTGGGCCCGTCAGGGCGTTGACGAATTGCGGGAACATCTTGAGCGTGATGGTGCAGTCCGAGGGAGGGCACACGTTGGCGGGCACGTGCTCACAGACGAGATCGCGAATGCGGACAAAGTACTGGCCGATGTCGTACTTTAGACCCACATACAACTCGGGAGACTCGCCGGTAAGAGCCGTCGGCCCCATGCCCTTCGGTTTCTTGTTGACCAGAGCTTGGATCTCACGCGTCAGCTGCGAGTTGTTCTTCCACATGGGGGTGCCAGTGTCCGCGTCGAACATGGCCTCTGGAAATTTCGAGCCATCGCAGCTGGGGATCTCGCTCTTGGACCACACCACATTGGCGTACGCGAAAATCTCCTGCAAGTCATTCACGCACGGGTGGGTATTGAGCGCCTCCCCAAAGTCCGTCGTGCCGCTTCCGTGGTCAGAGACGATCACTAGCACCTGCGCGCGCGGCTGTGTTCCTTCGAGCGGAGGCTTGGCAGCCGTAGGCGTGCTCGTGGGTGCGTGCACGCCGAGATGCGGCTTTGCTGGCACAGCGGCGACCGTAGGCACTATAGGGGACGTGTGTGCGTGCAGGCCGAGATGCATGTCGAAACGGGGTAATGTGGGCACCGCGGCGATTGTAGGCACTGTATGGGTCGTCGGAGCGTGCTGGCCGAGATGGGGGGACTTGGGCGCATCGACCGCTGCAGGTGCCGAAAACTCCGCCGGATCGGATCCCGTCATGAAGTTGGCTGCCGCGGGTTCGTTCATGCGCATGTCCAAAATATTCATGCGGTAGATGCTGCGAAGCTCTTTTTCAGACAGAGGCACCCCGAGCAGCAAGACATGGAGCAGCATACTCGATCGATGTGCTCTTTCCTCATTTGGGTTTTTTTAAGAATTGCATGCTTACGTTATTAGCTTTTTGTGTGAGAACTTGGGCGGGGATCGATCGCTGGTGTGTTTGACTACAAGTGGCTCTTCATCACATTATCATTACATGCATATGGTACATGTGTTAGAGGCCTAATTTCAAAGTAGTGGCCGCGGCGCGAGTCGATCCAGGTCGATCTCTAATTACGCTTTTTTCATGTCAGAGCCGGTGGGCCATGTACACAGCAGCAGCACGCCGAGACGGGGCGACGTTTTGGTTTGCAATGGTGCGACATCACATGGCATGCGAATGGACGGTCGCTGGCCACTTTTGGAGAAGCGCCGGATTCTGTTTTCGCAAGGGATGAATGCGATCGGCCATCTCCAAGGCATGGAGGCGCTCTCGGTTCACGCTTTCTCTTCTGCGATTGCGCGCGCCCAAGGCCCAGTCACAGTGCTGGACATTGGCGCAAATGTCGGTGCCTTCACCTTGATTGCCGCCACTCTGGGTGCTCGCGTCGTCTCCGTGGATATGCAGCCGAAGTGCATGGATATGGTCTACTGCAACGTGAGGGCAAACAATCTGACGGCCGAGCTCCACCTGGCCTACGTCGCTCCTGCCGACGTTTCGCAAGTGATCCGTGTCCCCGACGACGATTGCGCGACAATGGCAAGCCCGGGAGCTGTCGCGGGGCGGTGGCCGCACGGGCTGCTGGTACGGAAGTCGAGGATCATCTATGGGATAGACAACCGGACCGACTTGTTGGGCAGCAGGATGCGGCTCGTGGAGGTGCCACCCTTGCACCTCGGCGCCCAACTCGCCAGCGGCCTCCAGCAATCTCCTCGCGCCTCCGTGATCAAGATCGATACCGAGGGGTATGAGATTGCAGTACTCGAGGCCCTTCGCCCGATTTGGCCGCAGGTGGACGACGTCATCATGGAGCTGCAGCCGAACGCCTGGACGCACGCCAACGTGACGCTCACGCAAGGGATCCGGACCCTGCAAGAGCTCATGCGCTCTCGCCGACTCACGGCCGTGACAATGCCGCATGTCGGGCCGGAGGACACAGTCAGCGTCATTGCCGGCTGGAGCCCGTGTGACGTGCCCAGCCTACTGCCCTCGGAGCCCTCAAGCCTGTTCGTGCCTGGCAAGGGCGTGAAGTCCTCCAGGCGGTTCGGTCTCGAGGGCCTCGAGCACTACGTCATGAACGCATACGCAGGCCCGAGCAAGCACGGCTGGTTCAATGAGATCCTGCTCACGAGCCGGTGCATGCATCATGCAACTCCCTGAGATGGAGACGCACACGAAGGGCGTCGGGGCGGGGAGGGAAGAACGGCGCCAACCTGAGCACACCACAATCTTGAAACTGTGTGACACAGTAATCAGTACGTATACATCTTATCACTACATCGCACCGATCCAAATGTGTATCAATTGCTTATCGGCTATCGTTTGAAGACGATAATTATAGATCCCGGGCGCCGTACGTTGTTTCGGTTGGTATCGACTATCGTCGCGTATGGAGGGACGGGATGTGCTAGTACATGTATGTGGTAACTTGCCCGGTAAAATGTTCCCAGTTGGTCCAGTCCGGTCGAGGCTACAATTGTATCTGGTATCGCCGTTACCGTTAACTTATGACAGCATTCCAATTTCTACGTAGTATTCATGGAGATTTATACCCTGAATGGTGAATGACGCCGGGTATCCGGATAATAACACGGCTCACGGCCGACTCGCGCTCATCCCCTCCATGGGTTACTCAAACGGCGTCATGGGCGGACTCTCAAGTCTATCACAGTCGAGTCATGGCAGAGGAGAAGCTGATCGCGCGGCCCAAAGGCCGGCACCCCAACTCCTCCGCTCGTCCCATCCCTTGACATCTGCTTGACGTAATCATTCGACTGGCCTGTTTCGCGCGTACCACCCGCCTGACGCTGACGAGGCTCGTACCACCCCGACATAGAGATCGCCCGCCTGCGACGAGGTCACCCCGACGTAAAGAGCGCTCGGCTGCGACGAAGACTTGCGCAGCACGCGGCCCCAGCGCGTCTCGTGTGGGCCCATGCTCAGCCGCTCAAACGAAGGCGAGACTGCTCGCAGCCGTGCTTGCAAGTCGAGGTTGCGCTGGAAAAGCGCCTTGGATTCTTGCTCCTTACGCCCCTTCGACGCACGACGAAGGACGGTACGATGCGCCCACATGGCTTCGTCGGTCGCGTCGGCGTCGTTCCTAGCGCCCTGCCGCGCCACCCTCTGGCGGATCTCGGCGTTTTCACGGGCCAGCGCTCCCGCCTCCTCGATCTTGCGTCGATCGGAGGCCTCCCTGAGCTGCTGCCTATGCGCCCACGCCGCCTCGTCGGTAATGTCGTCGTCCTCTACGGCAGTGGCCGCCTCGAGCCTCTCAAGCCGCTCGCGGTTATGCGCCGCGAGATCCTCCAGCTCCTTGGCCTGCCTCTCCTCACTAGCGGCCGCGAACCCGGCACGTGCCTGCCATGCCGCCTCATCGGTCATGTCATCATCTACCTTGGCGCCCTGTGCCAGCCGCTGCTGCAGCAGCTCTTTGTTCTCCCTGGTGAGCGTTGCGGCCGCAAGCTCTGTGCGCGCACGCGACGCGGCAGCCATCGTCCCACGCGCCTGCCACGCTAACTCGTCAGTGAGGTCATCGTCAGTGCGAGCAGCCACTCCAGGTCCAGCCGCCGCGGTCGAGATCGTCGGCGTGACGGCAGAGGCCCGTGGGATGAGGACGCTGCTGCCGCCGCGCAGCAGCGCCTCGAAGTCATTATCTTTGCGAGGATCTTGCGCCCACGTTGCATTGCGAAAGGACATCAGATTTTTGGTGGGATTGCAACTTTTGCATTCGTGTCAGAGAAGTTTGCTCATCAGACTTGCATGCAACACATTGTGAGAGCAGGGGCAACAGTGGTCGAGTCCGGTCAAGGTCGTGCGGCGCCGGTCCACACGGCGTGCTGTGCTCATCTCTACATCTCTGGACCATCCGCTGCCGATCCCGCGATCCGATAGTGATTAGTGTCCGAGTAACTATGCAGTATCCGATCATGTTGTATTCGATTCGTCCCCGCCCTCAGTGTGTCAGTACCAACGTCTGTGTGTCGTGTGTATCTTTGTATACATGCATAGTGTGGCCTAGGGAGCCACTATATTTTGCTCTTCGCGCCGGTCCCGCCGCGGCGCGCCAGCGGCGCCCCGCACACTCAGTCACTCACATGCCAAAGGCATCCAAAAAGTCGTCGGCCGTCGCGTTACCGCCATGCACGTCGACCTCGGACGCATCAAACTTGTGCATGCCGCCCGCCACCTTGACGCCCTGGGCCTCGAGCGCCTGCATCTTGGCGATCCTCTCGTCCTCCTCCTTCTCCTTCTGCTTGGCTTTGAGAGCGTTCTCCTCAATCTTCTTCTTCATCTCCGCCGCCTCCTGCTCCTTGAGCGCCTTGAGGTCGAATGCCGGTTCCGACGGTGCGGCGGGAGGGGCCGTGGGGGTGCCCACCTTCTCGCTGGCCGCGCCGGCGATCTCGGCGAGGATGCCGGCCGCGGCCTGCTGCGGATCAGCCGCCTGCGTAATGGGCCGGCCGACTACCAGGCAGCTTGCTCCGGAAGTGATGGCGGCGGCGGGCGTCACGACCCGCTTCTGGTCGCCATGGTCGGCGCCAGCCGGACGGATGCCGGGCACGACGAGCACAAAGTCCTTGCCACACGCCTGACGAATCGGCTCGATCTCGCGTGCTGAGCAGACCACTCCGTCCATGCCGCACGACTGAGCGAGCTCCGCGAGTCGCACGACCTGTGCCTCCGCGGGCGTCGACTGCCCCACCGCGGCGAGGTCAGCATCGTCCAGGCTGGTGAGCACCGTCACCGCTAGAAGCTTGGGGCGTGTGCACCCACGCTTCTCGGCGCCTTCCGCTGCCGCAGCAACCTGCGATGCAAGCATGGGCATGATGAATGAACATCGGAACCGCAGGGGGCAAGGAGATTGACGTACCGCAGCTTTCATCATAGCAGGTCCGCCACTGGAATGCAAAGTGATGAGGGTCGGTTCAAGCGGTAGGATCGAGTGGATCACGCCGGCGACGGTGTTGGGAATGTCATGGAACTTGAGGTCAAGGAAAATGGGCGTCGATGGAGCTGCAGCCTTTACAGCAGCGATTCCTTGTGGGCCGAGCGAACCGAAGAATTCGAGACCGAGCTTGATGCCCACGCCGTCTAGCGCGGCCAGCGACGTACCGAGGGCGACGGCATCCTTTTCGTCGGGCGTGTCGACGGCGACGAAGAGGCGTGGCAGCATCGGAGTGTGAACGTACCAAGTGAGAACAGGGCTGTTCACACAAGAGACCGTCAGAACATTACGGACCCCAAACGAGACGCGGAGCATGCGCGCCGCGCGCGCGCGCGCGCTTGCTACTTTAAGGATGGTTTGGGCGTCGCCGTCGGCGGCAGTATAAGCAAGAACGTGGAGCGTCGGCATGGGTGCGTGTCAAAGCTCATAGTTAGCTCATAGTAGGTGACAATCCGCCGACGGCAAGTTTTGCCTTCACCGCAACACCCACGCAGCACAAACACCACACAAGAGCGGGACCCTCCTTCCCGCCTGTACCACACCGTTACCGGCCAATCTACAACGCACGCCCCGAATTCGGTTCTAGAGGTACAGGGTAGGGAGCGTCTACCAAGCCCTACGCCCCTACGGTACCTACCAGGCCCCAGCTCGAATCGCGTCGTGGAGAGCTTGTTTGAGGGACCAGTCCACCACCACCTCATCATCTCCGAGAGGAACGTCGCCGAGCACGTCGCGGTCGATGATGATGTGCTCATCAGCCTCAACATGAGGGCCATTGGAGTCGCCATTAGAGGTCTTCTGCACGTCTTCATTCTTCAGCCGCCTGAAGATGGCTTGGGGGTCTGTGGAACAACTCTTGCTCGCCAGCTTGTCCTGGTCCTCGCGACGCTCCAATTCATCAGCGATCGCCTTCGAGCCCGCATTCCCCATCGCCTCGGGAGACAGGCTGACGAGTTTGAGGGCGTCATTCAGGCACTTGTCCGGGTCTTTCCAGCAGTCCTCCGCCTTCATCTGGTGGTCGGTGTAGTCTTTGGACACGATCGCGAACTCGCTTTCGGGGCGGGGAAAGCTGCAGTCGAATTCCTTGCCAGTCTCAGCAAACCGGTGGAAGATGGAGAACTGCCTCCCCTTCTCATCTCGTTCGAGAGTCACCGTGGCGATCCTCGGATTCTCTTTGAACGACTTGAGCGCGTCCTTCCACGCAACCATCGCCTGTTTGTTCTGCGCCACGTGGCACGGGTTCGGCTCAAGATCAGCCTTGTTGAGCTGCATCGCAGTGATGCCGTCGATGAACTGCGGGAACATCTTCGTCGAGATCGTGCACTGCTTCTCAGGGCACACGTCGGAGGGCACGTTCTCACAGATGAGATCGCGGATGCGGAGCAAGTACTCGGAGATGTCGTACTCGAGATCGTCATACAGCGACTTGTAGTTGACTCCTTTGGCGTGGTTGGCCTCCGCCAAATTCCCGCTACCGATGTTGTCTTTCTTGGTGAGTACGCTGTCGATCTTTTTCTCCATCTTGGGGTTTTCCCTGGAGATGAGCTTATGAGAACCTGAATCTGAGTCCGTGTCGAAGATCGCGGGAGGGGGCTTCACGTCCCCGCACTCGTCGATCTTTGCCGTCGTCCACAGCATTTCAGACGCCCCGAAGCCCTCGCCTACGTCGAAGACGCACGGGTGCGCATCGAGCGCGTTCCCCATATTCGTCGAGCCGGTTCCGTGGTCAGAGACGAGGACGAGCACCGTGGCACGGATCGGAGGAGGAGGCGATGGAGGCGGAGGAGGCGACGGAGGAGGCGGAGACGGAGATGGAGGAGGAGGCGGAGACGGAGGCGGAGGCGGAGACGGAGAGGGAGAGAACGGAGGAGGGAACGGAGGAGGAAGCGGAGCTGGGGATGGTCTGACGGGCACCCCTACTTCTTTGAACTTTTGTGCCGGCCCGTGCATGGGACTTCCCTTCGATGCGCGATTTGGCACGGCGTGTGCCGGCACTGCAACCGGTATGGCGTGTGCCGGCATGGCGTGGGCTGGCATTGCGATGGGAACTTCCCTCGAAGCGTGTGCCGGCACGGCATGTGCTGGCGCCGCTCTATCCGGTGCCGTCGACAGTGGTGCGTGTGCTGGCACCGCTTTGGCTGGTGCTTGTGCTGGCAGCGCTTTGGGCACTGCTGGCACCTTTGCTTTGGGAAGCGGGATGAAATGCGGCGCTGGGATTGCTTGGAACTGGTGATTGGAATGGGCCGCCAGTGGCTCGAACCTGGACTGCGACGCCACCTGCAGCTGACGCACGTCAGCATCTTCAAGAGCGACGCCTAAAACGCCCACGGCGATGAACGCGATGTACATTGTGATGTATGCGTTCGGCATGCTCCAACCCTCCTTTTGGGTGTTCGCTTGCAACCAAAAATGGGACAGATCGCCAGAGGTTTGCATGCTCCATGTCAAGTTTCTTTAGACAACGGACAGGGACCCACGTGTGACGTGGAGTGACCACCGTCGGCTCCGCGTGATGTAGTCGAACGTTTATCATCATGACATTATTTATTTGCCATGTCGCAACTCGCATGACGCATGTCGATCTACTATGCCATAAACTATCACGATCTATGCGCCGGCTGGCTAACCGGCTGGCGCGCGCGAGCCTCTGGAGCGCTCTGGTCGGTCGCGCTCCGATCGTACGATGTCGCCGGAGAAGCCGAGCCCTATCCCAGCTGCTCTATCCGTACCAGTCCACTGCCAAGTCCCCACATGATCATGTACTGTCGTGTACTGCACACAGTACGCCTTCCATCGTCAGAATGGTGTACGTTATCTCGCACTTTCTCGCACAATACATGCAGGATTGCAGCTCGAGGGTCCTGCTCAGAGCTCAGACCATGGTGGCCCGCAGAGATTCCGCACAGGCCGGCAACCGCACATCCACATGCTCCTGGGGCTGGGCCTAAGCTGGGCCACAGAACGAGGCCTGCGCGCAGCCAGGCCGCGCGCCACCCGAAACAACGCAAGCCGCGCCAAACCAGCCCTGTGACGAACCTCGTCGATCACATGCGGTTGAAGTGATTCCCGCCCGTGCTTCCGCCGTGTGTGGCCTTGAGCTCGCGGCACTCTTGGCACACGGCGCAATCCATGCAGCAGTAGTGCACGATCATGTCGTGGCATGGTTCGGCCTGCAGTGCGGCGCGGCCGTGCCGGAACGTGCGGGGCAAAGCACACGCATGTAATGCAGAGCAGGAGTGGCAGACAATGTGAGGGCTCACACGCTCAAATGCCGCGCACCTTCAGGTTGAGCTTGTTGCGGATTGAGGTGCGGTTGCCTGAGGTGACGAAGCACATCATGGACCCACAGGCCCCGGCGGCGATGATAGTGGCGATTGGGTAATAGAGTGGGGCTGCGGAGACGATCGTGGCGGTCGTGGCGTATTTATAATAATAGATTGCACTGATGGCCAAGGCGGACATGTTAGCGGCGGGGGGGACAAGCCACCCAAAGAAGCTCTTGTAGCAACACGCCCCGAAGCAATGGCCGAAGTTGCCGAAGGGGAAGTTTCCTTCCGCCTGCCACACGATCGGAGGGACAGGAGCTGAGAAGAGGGCTCGCGAAGACGATGGAAAGAACGCTATCCTGTGTGTCCTGAAGCACCTTGTTTTCCATGCGCATGTCGACGAGCATCCCGTAGGCACAGGGGAAGCAGCACCAGACGCCGAGACCTGTACCGAGAGGGAGGAGACATCAGTAAACGACATGAGGGGGGGGGGCAATGACATGCAACGCAATCCTTTGGGCGTGGATGGGCGCGGGGCGGGAGCGAGTTGTTTTGAGTGGGCTGCAGCTGGGCGCGACGCACAGACGGGGAAGTCGTTGAAACACTCAAAGAGACCGGACTGCCAGCCCGTGCTGGGCGCCTGCGTGTACATCTGTTGTGGCGTTGGTGCCTGCATTTGCATCGTGTTGAAGTTGTTGTCGTTATTGTTGTTGTTGATGATGATTGGGGCTTGGGGGCGGGGCTGCATCATGTTAACGTTGACTTGCTGCGGTGCCACCGGCTGCGGCGCGTACTGCTGCGGCTGCGGCGCATACTGCTGCTCCATCTGTTCGCCCTGAAGCGGGCCGACATCCAGCTCCTTCTTCATCGTCGATCGTGCAGCGATCGTGCTCCGTTTTGTTGCGTTTTTGTTCCGACGGCGTTTTCTAGTTACGGAACGAACTTCACCTCCAGTAAGGCCCCCTCCTTCTTCAGGGTGCCTGACGTGTTCATGCTTTCCTCACCCTAGGTCCCTCTGCTATCTGCTTTAATTGCTGGGTGCACGATAGCGTCGATCCCCCGTCCGCGGTCCGCCAGAGTCCTTTGGGCTCCCCGCCGATGCGATGATGGATGAACTCTCACACAGGTCACAGCATGTCACAGCAGAAACTGGTCTCAACCAAACGACCTTTCCCATTAAACCTGACCTATGCCCGGTCGAAAGCCTGGCCTAAAGTCGTGCCAGGCCACCTCGGATGTGCGCCAGCAGCCATCGTCGTCGCGCTTTCTCGCACAATACATACAGATTGCAGCTCGAGGGTCCTGCTCAAGATTCCGCACAGGCCGGCAACCGCACATCCACATGCTCCTGGGGCTGGGCCAGAACGAGGCCTGCGCGCAGCCAGGCCGCGCGCCACCCGAAGCAACGCAAGCCGCGCCAAACCAGCCCTGACGATCAACCTCGTCGATCACAAGCGGTTGAAGTGATTCCCGCCCATGCTTCCGCCGTGTGTGGCCTTGAGCTCGCGGCACTCTTGGCACACGGCGCATGTCGGGCAGCAGCAGTGCACAATAAAGTCGTCGCATGGTTCGGCCTGCGGTGCGGCGCGGCCGTGCCGGAACGTGCGGGGCAAAGCACACGCAGCATGTAATGCAGAGCAGGAATGGCAGACAACGTGAGGGCTCACACGCTCAAAAGCCGCGCACCTTCAGGTTGAGCTTGTTGCGGATTGAGGTGCGGTTGCGTGAGAGGACGCAGCAGATGGCGCACATAGCGGGCACGGCGGCGATGTCGGCGACGACGAGTGGGGCTATGGAGACGAAGGCGGCGGTGGCGGCGGTGGTGGGGGCGGCCACGAAGAAAGGGATGACGGTGGCGGCGATGAAGAAGGCGGCGGGGCCAACGGCTTGCAAGAAATATACCGTGCAGCACGCGCTGAAGTTGCCGAAGGGCATGTGTCCTTCCGCCTGCCACACGATCGGAGGGACAGGAGCTGAGAAGAGGGCTCGCGAAGACGATGGAAAGAATGCTATCTGTGCGTCCTGAAAGCACCTTGTTGTTCATGTGCATGTCGACGAGCATCCCGTAGGCACAGGGGAAGAAGCACGAGACGCCGAAACCTGTACCGAGAGGGGAGGAGACATCACTATACGACATGAGAGGGGGCAATGACATGCAACGCAATCCTTTGGGCGTGGATGGGCGCGCGCGCGTGCGCAGGGCGGGAGCGAGCTTTTTTGCGTGGGCTGCAGCTGGGCGCGACGCACAGACGGGGATGTCGTCGCAACACTCAAAGAGACCGGACTGCCACTCCGTGCTGGGCTCATGCGTGTACATCTGTTGTGGCGTTGGTGCCTGCATCGTGTTGATGTTGTTGTCGTTGCGTTGTTGTTGTTGTTGATGATGATTGGGGCTTGGGGGAGGGGCTGCATCATGTTAATGTTGACTTGCTGCGGTGCCACCGGCTGCGGCGCATACGGCGCATACTGCTGCTCCACGTACGGCTGTGCCATGGGCACGGGCGCTGGGACCGAAAGAGGCACTTGCACCTGAAAGGTCTGGCCAGGCATGATCCCGTCTGGCACCACCACCTGCATCTGCTGCCCGGTGCTGGGATCCTGCACCACGAAGGCGGCTCCCGGAGCGAAGCCCGGCGGGCACGTCACCGACACCGTCGGCGCAGACCCCATCTGGTCGCCCTGAAGCAAGCCGACATCCAGCTCCTTCTTCATCACATCGATCGTGTTGTTGGCACACGGAGAAATCGTGCTCCGTTTGTGCGAGTTTTTGTTACGGCACGGAACTTCTCACCTCCGGAGTTCGCCCCCTCCTTCGTCAGGGAAGGGTGTCTGACGTGTACGTGCTTTCTTCACCCTAGGTCCCTCTGCTATCTGCTTTAATTGCTGTGTGCACGATAGCGTCGATCGTCCGCCAGAGTCCTTTGGGCTCCTCGACGCGATGTACTCTCGCAGCAGAAACTGGTCTCAACCAAACGACCTATCCCATTCCACCTGACCTATTCCCGGTCGAAAGCCTGGCCTAAAGTCGTGCCAGGCCACCTCGGATGTGCGCCAGCAGCCATCGTCGTCGCGGGCCAGGCTCCAGCCGAGCTTTGCGAGCATCTCGCCGTCGCCCGCCTCCAGAACCACCTCCTGCCATGCTTGACCCTCCTCAAAGGAGCACATATCCGTGGGGAATCGCGCCACCACGGTCGGGTCGAGCAACAAGTTGTACTGGGAGTTGGCAAAGAAGGCCGATAGAATTTGAACAGGCCGTCGTGCCCCTGATGCGGTAACCGGCTCGCCAGCGAGCACAAAGTCGCTGGTCGCAAATCGTCGCAGGAGTGCACACCCTGCATGGGGCTGAGGGTCGTCGTTGGCTTGTAGCGCCGTGAGCGTCAAGCAAATGACTTCGCCGGGAGACAGCGAGGCCGTGGGCTCTGGTCCGGTCCACAGCTTACCCGCATCCGCGTCTGCAAGCGACCTTCGGCTGAAGTCCTCAACCAAGGAGCATCTCAGCGCTGCGCGGGATGGTGAGCTGCTACAGCTGAGCGTTGATCGAGATCCTCTCAGCCCAAGCACGAGTGTGGTGCACAAATGCAGAGCCAGCATTGGCATCGAGATTCCTTCGCGCAATGTGGGTGTGAATTAAAAACATTGGCTCGTGTGAATTATAACCAGAACGTCACACGAGTTTCAACAAGGAGCTATATATCCTTGCGTCGTCGTCGATACGCTCGTCGTGAACCAATCTTGCTCGCCATGCCATGCGAACGTTCCTTCCTACGAAACCTCAACGGCCGCGCTCGGTGTGTGCGGCACGGGCGTCCTGCTCCACTCGAGCAGCGGCGCGACGCGCAGCGTGACCCCTGCACCGATGCCGAGCCACGCAGCGCCGCGGCTCTCGGGCTGCGCGCTGCCACCCGCCAGCGGCACCTCATCGGGACGCGTGACCAGCTGCACGCGCGCCTTGGCGATGCGGGCACACGCGTGGTGGAAAGGCGGTGCCCCCGAGCGCGCATCGAGATGCCCATCGGGCAGGATGGTGCGCGAGCGGTCATCGCGCAGCTCCTCCAGAGTGAACGTAACCACATCGAGGTACACACGCACCGTCGCGGCAGCGGTGGCAGAGGGCGGGCGGTGGCGGAGCGCGATGAACCAGCTGGGCATGAGGCGTAGCTCGAGGCGCACGGGGCGGTCGCTCTCCGCGAAAAAGGAGCGGAGAGAGGCGCCCGAGGTGCGCCTGATGAGCAGTTGTGGATATTGGGGGTAGAGGGCGAAGAAGATGCGCGGAGTACCCGCGAGCTTGTCACTAGCGTACCAGGCCTCTTGTCGCTCACCATTCGGAGAGACGGAGATGCCGCGCCCACACCGCTCGTTCGCGTACCAGCTGCCGTCAAAGACGCAGCCTTCTTGGCTGGTGAGCCGTCCGCGACCCTGCCGCACGCCGTTCACAAAGGTACCCTCGAAGGTACTGCCGTCTGCATAGATGAAGCGGCCCTCTCCTGTGATCTGGCCCTGGTCGAACTCGCCCTCGTATACGTCGCCGCCAGCCATCCTCAGCCGGCCGCGCCCATCGCGCAACCCCTCCGCCATGTTGCCCTCGTACACGTCGCCGTTGGTGTACCGGGCGCGACACCATCCCGTTGGCCACCCGAGGCTAAAGGTGCCGGTGAACACGTCCCCGTTGTGGCACGCGAGCTTGCCATCGCCTTCGGGCTGGCCGAGCGATGAGTACTGACCGACGTACAAGTCGGCATCCGAACTGCCCTTGGCGCACGGGATGGTCATTTTGCCTCTGTAGGTCGGCCGGCCGTGCTCGAAGACGCCCTCGAAGACGCGCCCGTCACCGTATGTCACCGTGCCCTCGCCGGTGCAGAGAACGAGGTACTCGGGAAGCCCGCGTTCATACGCAGGCTCATTGGCGAGGATCACGGGCGCCCAGCCCTTGGCCGTCTCAACGTTGCGGAAGGCGAGCGTGTTGGTCACATGCTCGTGCGGGTCCGGCTCGCCCGCCCGAAGCCTCCGGCCAAAAATGCCGGTGAAGTTGAACTCGCGCTGCAGCACGCACTTTCCCTTGCCAACAAGGTGCCCGAACACAAAATTGCAGTCGTACGAGTCGCCACTTCTGTATGTGAGACTCCCTTGCCCGTGCCGCTGTGAGTTGAGGTAGGTTCCTCTGTAGCTGGTTCCGTCTGGGCTCGTAGCGACACCAGAGAGAGGGCCGTCGTTGCCGTCTAATGAGCCAACGTACTGGCTGCCGTCGGGCAGGATTCTAGACGTCATATGACAGACAAGGCCGCAAACGGACTCGTCCGCCGCGGCAAGGGGCCGACCCGCCCACCCACCAAGGAGACCAAGGACAGCAGCAGACGGCAACACATGGACCGAGAGCAGCACGGACAGCACGGCGTGAACGTCGGCAAGTCAAGGACGTCGGCAAAAAGCGCGCTGTGAAGGCCAAGTCGCATCCCCCCCGGTCAAACACAAGTACTGAGTACTCGCTCGCCCGCGGGGCCCGGGGCCATACTGAATTATTGCTAGCGGCGTACTCGAAAGTCGAAACCAATTGCTATCGCTCGTGCTTGACTCGTACCCGCTCTACCTCGTCTGCCAAGGAGCGCGCACGCTTCTTGGACGGCGCACAAATGGGCGCGCCGGCCGTGCTCTGCGATCGACGGATCTCAAGCTTGCCCGCGTGTCGCCGCAACTCGACCTCGCGTGGTGGCTCTTGGAGCTCCTTGTCAAACGACGTGAGAAGCTCTTGAAGCTCCTTGTCCACTTGGACGGCGCGTGGTACAACAAGCTCAGCCTCGCAGCCTTCAAAGGGGCACTTCTTAGACAGCCGGACATAGTTCTTCAGGTGTTTAAACTCAAACCAGTCGAGATGCGTGCACAGGGGTCCTCGAGCAGGCTGCTGGAGCTTCATGTGCGAGAACTTGCAGAGCAGCGGGTAGCCCCGACGCACCCACGCATCGGACGCGTCGGCGACATCAACTGCCTCCGGCTGTAGATGAGGCTGCGTCTGCGGCTGCAAGATCTCCACGTCCTCTTGTGTACACTCGGGAGCTGTGAACAGAGCCGGCGACATGGCCGCTGATAGCAAGTGTACCGCCTTGGCCTCTTGAGCAACCTGCAGCGGGTTCTTCGCGCCACTCCGACGCTTGTTGGTGCATCGTACTGCTTCAGGGCACACCTTGAGCAGCTCTTCAATGCATTCGAGGTGACCTTGCCGTGCCGCGTTGTGCAGAGGCACGTCTCCCCACCTGTCTTGAGCGAGGCAGCACTCGACAGCACGGTCAGCCTCGGCGTGACGCGTAAGCAACTCACGCACCAGCTGCGCATGGCCTTCCCTGGCTGCCAGGTGCAGCGGGAGCTCTTTGTCCGCGTTCAAGGAGTAGATGCTCTCTGCATTGAGTCGGATGGCCTCTTCCAATGCGATCGGATTGCACCCCTTTGCCGCGCATACGTCATGGGCCGGATAGATGATCTCAAGGCTATGCGGATCAACCTGATAGGACTGGCATCCGTCGGGCCGGTTGACTGCGACTTTGATTTTGCCCGAGGTCAGAACCTTCTTCACTCTGCCCACGCAGTTGATCAACTCAACCATGCGTTTCAACTCGACCATGCGGACGGTCAAACCTGTGGGGAATCGCGCCTTTAGGCTTTTGATCTCAGCTTCCGAGGGCTTGGGTTGCGGTGTACCGGTAGGCTTGGGTTGCGGTGTACCGGAAGGCTCAAGTGATTGGGCAGTGGCAAGTGTGGTCGACGAGGAGGATGCGTCTAACTGAGAGGAGGCCAGCATGCAAGTGCTCATCACGACGCCCTCTCCTCTCCCCACAGATGCGTCTAGCTGAGAGGAGGCCACTGCACCGCTCCACGTTGAGCCGATGGGCGCCGATTGTGCCCGCGCTCTGGGATTGAGTGGGATGTCGCCATCATCTGAGCTGTCCCCCGTCGCTGAGCTGTCCCCCATTGGTGCATCGGCTGCTGTGTGCTCCACGGCGCTGCGGCTGCTGCCGCACACTGTCGCCGTCTCCCTAGCACTAGCCCTAGCTCCGTCGGCCTGCACCGAGGTCGCATCATCGTCCTTTTCCTCCTGCTCCATGTCCATCTCGACTGCCGGTGCTGGGGCTGGGGCTGGGGCCGAGGTTGGCTTCACTTTGCGCTGACTTGCTGCCGCCGCACTTGAGGAGCCTGCGGCGCTGTTGCCTCGCACACTGAAGTAGGAGGCGATGCCCGGCCCACTGCCCACTCCCTCCACCTCAATGATCTTCAGCTTGGCTCTGTTCTTGAGGTCTTCATTCTCGGCAGTACGGGTGGGCAGGCGAGAGGCGAGCTTCCTAAAGAGCTTCAGGTTCTTCGTGTTTACGAGGTTCTTGTCGAGCACAGCTTCTACGGCGGTTGTGGCATTAGCCATCCACTCTGGCTGCAACAGCGTGCCCCTATATATGGTCGCGTCGAAGAATGCCGTCGCATCCGCCTCCCACTTGGACTTGCTCGGCGATGGAGAACCGAACGACCCCATCTCGAGACACCGATTTCCCCACAGGAGAGTCGACTCGGCGTGGGAGCCCCCATTCACAATGAGAAAGGAGGGGCAGACTCTGTCGTGTGTTTCACTGTAAGCAGCATCTGAAAAAGCTCCGAGATCGCGTCGACGCGTGAGTCAAGAGGCAAGCGTCCATGCTCCTGTTAGGAGCGCTGGCAGCCGCAGGCTACACACTCGGCGTGCGCTCACTGCCCTCGGCTGGCGCGCCAAACGCCATCGAGGCGGTGCGCCTCTCACCGACGTCAGCGGCATTGGAGCCACATCGATGCCGGCTGTTCGCCGCACCGCAGATGCTTGCAAAGAAGAAGGCCAATTCGAAGGTTGGCAAGGCGGCGGAAAAGGCGCTCGCTGCGCTCGAGGCCCTTGAGTTTGAGGCGCCACCACCAGACAATGGCATGGTGCCCGTGGCACCTGAGCCAAGAAAGACACCAAATAAGGAGGCCAAGAAGGCCAAGAATGCCGATGCGAGCACTGCCACCGACCCCTTTGCCGTGGCTTTTCCAGAGGGCATGGCGCCTGTGAAACCCGAGGCAGTCCAGAAGACTGGCAGGCAGCAGGGAGCAGGAGGCGCCGCTGTGGCGCCGCCCAAGGGACCTCCTGCTCCCGCCGCGTCGCCCGCGCCGAAGACGCTGACGATGGCGGAGAAGGTCTCACTCGTGACTGCGGAGCTCGGCCTCGACGAGGGACTGCCCGTGGCCAAGGCGGTGGCGGCCGCCAACGAGGCGATGGGCATCGAGGGTGAGGGCCCGTTGGCCGCGCAGGTGGCGAGGCTACTCGTTGAGCTCGGCATCGATGCCGAGTCTGCCACAACCACGCCAGCTGCCGTAGCTGCCGTAGCTGCCGTAGCGCCACCGCCGCCGCCGCCGCCGCCGCCGCCGCCGCCGCCGCCGCCGCCGCCGCCGCCTGCTGTTGCGAAGGCAGTGGCCGCAGAGGCGGTGGTGGACGTTGAGGAGGACGAGGACGATGCATCCGATGAGGTCACGCTCTCGAAGAAGAAGCAGGGCAAGAAGAAGAAGGACGCCGACGCCGACGCGGATGCAGACGAGGGTGGGGGCGCCGCCGCGGGCGCCGCCGCGGGGACGGACCAGTCGGGTCGACGCCAGATGGGGAAGCGCATTGAAACGTTTCAGGACGCGCCGCAGGGCTTCGCGTACCTCAAGCTCCAGGACGGGCAGCTCCGCTTCCGCAACCAGGAGGTCCTCCGTGGGGTCACGTGGGACGTGCAGACGGGTCAGCGGGTCGGCCTCGTTGGCAACAACGGCGCTGGCAAGACGACGCAGCTGCGCGTGCTCGCGGAGGAGCTCGAGCTGGACGGGGGCGAGCTCATCAAGAGCGCGCCCGACATCAAGATCGCCTTCCTGCGTCAGGAGTTCCGAGAGGACCTCCGCGACAGCCGCACGCTGAAGCAGGAGTTCATCTCTGCGTTTGGCAAGGTGCAGCGGCTCGAGGAGGAGTACGCCGAGGCCGAGAAGGCGCTCGCGAGCGCGGGCGATGACGCCGACGTGATGCAGGCGGCGCTCAGCCGGATGGAGGAGCTGCAGACGGAGCTCGACGCGGAGGATGCGACGGCCGTCGAGCGGCGAGTCGACCGTATGCTCGGCGCGATGGGCTTCGCGCCGACTGATCACGAGCTGCCCGTGTCCGCTTTCTCGGGTGGGTGGAAGATGCGCATCGGGCTGGGTAAGATCCTGCTGCAGGAGCCGCAGGTGCTGCTGCTCGACGAGCCGACCAACCACCTGGCTCCGATTGCATGCTGATTACATGCTGATTACATGCTGATTACATGCTGATTACATGCTGATTACATGCTGATTGGCTCTGATTGCAGGTGCTGCTGCTCGACGAGCCGACCAACCACATGGATCTCGAGTCCGTCGAGTGGCTCGAGCGCTATTTGATCGAACAGACGAGCGGCATCGCGCTCTGCGTCGTCTCGCACGACCGCGAGTTCCTCGATCGCGTGTGTACCAAGATCGTCGAGACGGAGCAGGGCGTCGCGCGCTCGTACACTGGCAACTATCGCAACTTCATCGATCAGAAGGCGGCGAACGACGAGCGGCGCATGAAGGACCATGAGGAGCAGCAGAAGGTGATCAAGGGCATTAAGCAGGAGATTAACGATCTGCGGCCCCAGGGCGAGTCTGCCGCGCAGGCCATCAAGAGCAAGGAGCGGCAGCTCGCGGAGCTGCTGCCCGGCGGGCCGTTGCACATCGCCCGCCCGTTTGTAGATAAGAAGAAGTTCGAGTTCCGCTTCCCGCCCAGCCCGCGCTGCTCGCAGGACGTCATCGAGCTTGAGGGGGTCGCGCACGGCTATAAGGAGGCCCCCCTCTTCTCTGACATAGACCTGGCCATCGAGCGTGGCGACCGCATCGCCATCCTGGGCCCCAACGGCGCGGGCAAGAGCACTCTGCTCCGGCTGATCATGGGGCGCGAGAAGCCGCGCGAGGGTCGCGCGGAGATCACGGCGTCGAATGCCGTGCTCCAGTACTTTGAGCAGGATCAGGCCAATGTACTCCCGCTCGAGAAGACGGTGATGCAGACGATGGAGGATGCGAGCCGCGACTCGGACTGGGTGTACGAGCAGCTGCGCGCGCTGCTCGGAAGGTTCATGTTCAAGGACGAGAAGGTCAACGACAAGTTGGCTACGCTCAGCGGCGGCGAGAAGGCACGCGTCGCGCTCTGCCGCATGCTGCTTACGCCCTCGAACCTGCTGCTTTTAGACGAGCCCACCAACCACCTCGACATCTCCGCCAAGGAGGTGCTCGAGGAGGCCATCCGCCACTACGAGGGCACGGTGGTCATGGTGAGCCACGACCGCTACTTTGTGTCGCAGACGGCCAATACGATCCTCGCGCTCGAGGATGGCAAGCTCATCGTCTACGATGGCGACTACCGCAGCTACATGGAGCAGAACGAGCGCACGCAGGAGAAGGTGGAGGCGCGCTACATTCCCGGGCTCACGCGCATCCAGTCGGCACCCAAGATCGAGGTGCAACCCCAAGGTGAGGCGATGAAGGAGACTAGGAAGAAGAACTTTGGCGGAAAGGGCGGGCCGAGCGGCAACAAGAACAAGGGCGTCAAGAACGCTAAGCGGCAGGGTGCAGGCGTGTGAGAGGAGGAGGCGCGCGATATTGCAAAACACCGTAACATGAAGAGTCTTATAACCACCCAAAGTTTAGCAACTCCTAGTTCTAGTCTGAATCGCGAAGCTGATGACAGATGTCAGTGATTACGCAGTACGCACCCACCGACCCGCCGCGCCGACGCGAGGAGCTCCGAGCCATTCGCTCGATTACGGATCCCACGCAGATCGCAGTGCCGTCGACTACCAGGCTCGGCTTGTTCCTTGTTCTACGCATCTATGGATACACCCCTCCGGCATGCCCGCCGGAACGCGGAAGCGCGATGGCTGCCCGCTCCGATACCGCGGCATTTTAATGCATCGGGGGCGTCTCGTCCGAGGACGCATCGCGTCGTCGTCGCACCATCAACTCAGGCACGTGCCGGCCGCTGCCGTGCACAGCCCATCACCACGGCTCGCCTCCGCGAGCTTCGAGATCTCGGAGCTCCTCGAAGCTCCGATCGCCTCCGCGAGCTTCGAGGCAATGGCAGGGTCGCGGCCGTCGAGCACTTGAGCGTATCGGAGAGCGGGCACGGCCTCGGACGCGCGGCCCAGTGCCAGGAGCGCCACACCCACTCGAAAGTGCGCCTTGGGCCAATCGGGCGCCGCCCGCAACGCTGCGCGCGCGTCCTCCAGTGCGAGGGTGGGCTGGCCAAGCTCCATGTGCGCGAGCGCCCGGTTGGCACGCAGCTTGTACACGATCTCAAAGAGCGGCTTCGGTGCCGCTCCGGCGGCCTCGGCCTCCTCGAGCGCCACGGAGTAGTAGCTGAGCGCCAAGTCCCACTTTCCCGCCTTGGCGGCCGCATTTCCCTTTTCTCGGTGGGCCATCACGATGTCTCGCGTGATGAAGTCGCAGTGCGAGGGCGGAGGCTCGTCAGGCTCGGCGGCGAGCGCTGTCTCGAGCGATTCGTATGTCACCGCACCCGCGGTGGCTATCGCCTCACGCACAGCCTCTTCGGACTCGTAAGGCGATTCGGGACAGCCTGCCAGGGCGACTGGAAGCAGCTCGAGGAGTGGCCGAGGCCTGAGCCCCGCTGCCTCGAGAGCACACGGCGCCAGCAGCTGCGCCCGCCGCGCCCAGTTCGCATGCCCGAGGGCGCCGAGCTGCATCGGAAGAGACCACACGCGCTCCTCGAGCACCCTTGCCTGCGCGTGCACGAGCTTGCGCACCTGCTCTGCGGATGGGCCGGTGACGGCGCCCGTAACGGCGCCAGGAGCTCTCGAGGCGACCTGATCGGGCGTACTGGGCGAGCGCACGCATGCCCGCACATGTAGGTACAGCAGATACTGCGCGCAGTGGCCTTGGCCGACCACCCTCGCCGCCTCCGCCGCCTCGAGAGTCAAACGTCGCATCCGTCCGCCGTCCAAATTAGGCAGTCCGCCGTCCAAATTAGGCAGTACGCCGTCCAAAGGAGAACATCCGCCGTCCTCGGCGCTACTCTGTGCGTCGTTCGCGTCGGCGGCTGCGCGATCGTCGGCCCTGCCATTCCTGCCCCATTCTGTGTCCGCTGCTGTCCGTGATGTTTCCTCTGTGTGTCGTAGATCCGCGGGGGAGCTGGCGCTGCTGCCCCCGAGAGCGTGCACCGCCGCGAGCAGCATTCGGAAGGCTCTCTCGCCCGGCCGCTTGGACACGGTGGCCCGATCGCCGAGCTCGCCGGACTCATCAAGCCCTCCAAGCTCTGTTGGCGACCGCCCATACGCATCGCGCAGATCGAGGTACAGCTGCGAATAGTCGGCCAGCCGCCGCTTGGTCGGCGCGCCGCATGCGCGCCACTTCTCACGGTACGCTGGCGCAAAGGAGACGCCGCGGTGCGAGCACATCTCCTCAGTGGCCACCACGCCCAGCACGCACATCTCGAGAGCAAACTTGGCCGATAGCGCTGTCTCGAGCGAGGGCCGCGCGCGGTACCATTCGAGGCTCCACTGGGCGTATCGATTGCGCGGCTCGGCGCGCTCGAGCGTATCGTACAGCACGATGCCGCCAAAGATGTTGAGCAGCCGTGAACCGCCGTCGCGGTAGAACGAGTCGCTGTACGTCGGGGGGCTCTCAGGCTCCTGATGGCGGAATCGATGCATGAGCGGCCGTGCCAGCATGGCGTCCCAGAACGTCTGCCAGAGCTGCAGCAAACGGTCGCACTCAGCCTGCGTGAAGACGATCGTGCGCTCGCCAGCATTGAGGGCAATCTTGCAAGCATACACGAGGTGCATGCCCTCCTGCATGGCAACCATCGCGCTGGCCACTCGGCCGACGCGCGCATCGATCCGCTCATCGGTGAGTGCGGCGCGAAGTTTTCGGACATCAGCTGCAGCATCATCGATACTCTGGCGCAAGACAGCCAGCGCGGCACGGCACGCCTTCACGTCGCTAAGCGTTCGAAGCTGGTCAGAGTAAAAGGCGCCCTCGGCCTTGTTCATGACGCTTATGCTGCCATCAGTGACGACCAATCCATACAGCGAGTACACGGCCTCGTCCACGCTGTCGTCGTCGATCGCGGCCATGGCCTACAGCCCGAGGCGTTCGGCACCCTCCTCACAACGCAAGTGTGCCATAGCACGGTTTCCGCGTCTGTCGTGTTAACGTTCACACGACAGACGCGAAACCGGTGCTGACGTTTCAAGCGAACCGCCCCCTGCCAAGGGGGAGTTCGCTAGCCGCCCGATGGTCGCCCGCCTCGTTAGGTACGGTCCGGTGAGACAAAAGAAAACTTTTCTATCGTTCACGCAAGAGAGAAAATCGGCCGTAGGAACCTACATACCGGTAAAACGACACCGGGGGGAGCCGGGACGGGCACACGGATCACCCGGACGAACCTCACAACCATCCCATACCGGTACTCGGCTTCAGTTATACTCTTTTGTTCTGATCCGCTCGTGTGAATTGGCTGATAAAGTACTCGCTCTCGGGTGTGAAGTCCCCTATTTTTGTCAGTCAATGTCAATCATAATTCGAAACTGTCGCCCCCGTCGGTGCCGCTCTCATCCATGTCGTTCCATGTTCCCTTGTGCCATACTCTCACGCCGACATCTCCTCCTAATTCCCCCTCCGCAATTCAGGGGGACTAAAGGGGGACCCGCCAATTGGTTGGGTAGCTTGATGCTTGTTCCATGAGCTTGTTCACGTTACAAATCTCTCTCTGACGCTCTCAAGCGTTGATCGATCTGGGGCATGGGGATGTCGTGCGGCGCGTGACGCTGACGCACCGACCTCCGCTTTCACTACTCACACCGCTCACACACATAGGTGACCTGCACACTTGGGCGTCCCCCCACTTATGCACACACCTCGCCCTGCACGTCGCCCCAAGCCCAACGCTGACTCTTCCCATGACGTGGAACTGCTAAGTACTGCGCTCGCCCCACACCATTTCTGGCTGCTGTGCACGGGGATCATGCTGTTCGGCATGCTGTCTGTATGCTGTCTGCGTTTGCATCCGCTCCCGACCCAGATGCACATGGATGCCAGATCACGCAAGCACTCGGAAATCACACAGACGACCTGCGACCACCACCGATCTTCACATGTGCTGGCTCCATCGGTAACCAAGCCCTCGCCCCGGATGAAGGGATGTTGCCGACCGCGCCTCACAGCGAGCTGCTGCTGCTGCTGCGGCTGCGACTCATCCCCGGGAGTCCGAGTGCACACTGCCCACGACGACGCGCCCGGCGTCGGAACCATCGAGTGTGCACGCTCCCAACACGCTCCCCCCGGCCACATCGGCTCGGACTCATGCGTATCCTCGCACAGTCTGCACAGTCACTACCGACATCTCGCGCCCGCCCCGGGAGTTGGGCCCTGCTTCCGCTTTGCAGCAGGGTCGGAACCAGTACACACACGCAGATACTACCGCCAAGAAGAGGAGAACGAGAACACTACCGACTATGATCCAAATAATCAAGTCGTTGAAGTCGGGAAGGGAAGGGCCCGGCGCTGGGCATTTCGGAGCGCCATCGTGCGGGCATGAGCTCCAAGCAGTGGCAAAAGGGCTCCCCGCGGGGTAAGGGCCAGCACATGAAAACCGATCAGGACAAGGACCGTAACCGTCCGGAACAACGGACCGGGTCCACATTCCGTTGGTGCAGTCGAACCACAGGTATTTATTCCACACGTTTGCGAATAAGCCAGTACCATCATAGGCTTGGTAGATGTACATGGCCCCCTCACTTACAACACTCGAGCAAGCACTGCAAGTGACCAAAGAGCTGGTCAAGAAGTAATATTCGTCCGCGTAACCGTCCAGCTTGATGTATGACCCAAAGCCCGACGAACAAGCGCCGCATGATGGACATTTTGTCAACTGGCCGAGCGCCAGAAGATGTAATGCGAGCACCAACATCTGCGAACGCTGCGCAGCCACAGCGATTGCAGGGCGAGCTCCACCCGCGATTGCGAGACGCCTGTTGCGCGAAAGCGGAAAACCGAGCACAGGAAGCCTCTCGTGCTCGACTTGACTAAACAGGAAGCCTATCGAATGTGCTCGACTTGACTAAACTTGGGAGCCCTCATTCGCACCCACACTGAACACAACTAACGGTAGCTTGAAAATTAAGGACTAATGTTAAGTCAGCTGTTTGTTTCGCGGCCACACTCACGCCGCGCCCGCTCACGACCCGGGAGACGGCTACGCGCTATCCTGGGTCTACACAACTCACAACGTACAGAGCGACTCGCGGGCTGCGACGGCAGACGCACCCAGAGTCACGGAGGTCCGTTCGGAGGTCCGAGGACGCCTAGCCCCGCTAGCGGGACGACTCGCGGCGCTGTCAAAATAATCCGCCTTATAATCGACGTATCGACCATATATTATCGAACACGTGTGACGTGACTGTGATGCGTGGCGGTGCGTGTCTGTGTGAAAACTGAATTATTGAATATCATGTAATTTATTAAACCAGAACGGGTAACCCGAAACCCCTCTCTACAGGCGGGGGTCACGCTCACGGTCAGGGCGCGCCCGAACCGCGCAACCGCCATTGTCCCGAGCACCGAGGTCCGAGCTTCAAACAAAGCGTACAATTACAATGCGACGAGTCCGCCCGGCCGGCGCCGCGCGCGCGTCAGCCCTCAGCACGATCACCGCCCGCGCTACAGTACTCAAATCATGTACAGCGCTACTACCTACTCGCACCTGAGGTTGAACCTGAGGTTGTACACACTGCAGATATGGACTCAGCACACATGCGATCTCGACTCCACCGCGCACTATCTTGGCAGCAGTGGAGCCGCCCATCCAGGCCCGCAGAGCACAGTCATCTTCGCTCACACCCACCCTTCGAGCCTAAAAGCTCGAGATCATGCTGTACCACGCGGCCACTGCGTCGCCGACGCCGACCCGCGTGCGTCGCGTGCCTCTCGGGAGAGAGGGCACGGGTGCGCGCGGCCCACCCTCGAGCTGTCCGCGTCCCATGCATGTACCGTGCCTCGGGATGTTCTCGAGGTCCTCTCGGGGGGCTCTCATGCAGCCTCGACAAGGTTCTCCTTGGACTCCTCTACAGGAAGTTCCACAGGCATCTCGGCCGACTCGGCCGACTCGTCCACCGGGCCGAGCTTGGCTGCATCGGCGATGGTGGCGCGCAGCGCGGCCTTGAGCGCCGCGCCACGCGTCGACGCGTTCGCGCGCTTGTTGATGCCCTGCTGCGCTGGGAATGAGCTGGTGTCGCGCGCTTCAGGCACCGTCGAGCGACGCAGCCCCTTCCGGTAGATGGAGCCGCCCGCTGCCCCCGGGGCGAACCGGTCGTCCCCGCCGCTCTCAAAGGGCAGGACCATCGAGGACGAGACAGACGAGATCATATCCTTGGAGACGGTTGGGTCATAATGCGTCACCTTCGGCACGCCGTTGTACGCCGCGCCGTAGATCGAGTCGGTGCTCGCGAAGCGCGTGGTCGACTGCTTATCCAGGGAGGCAGCGCACGAGGTGGAGGCCGACATGGCCTTCGAATCGTGCGCGGTCGGGTCGTACTTGGTCGGCGCTGGGGCCGCCGTTGTCGCGTAGATCGAGTCGGTGCCCGTCGAGGCGAAGCGCTCATTCGATGGGTGGATCTCGCGCTTCGGCACAACTGGCACGTTGACAGCGACCGCAGGCAACGGCACGGAGTCATCGACCTGTTTGGCCGCGTAGACGGCCGGGTCGTGGATAGGCATAGTGCTCTGCCTCAAGCCGCGCTTGTAGCGCGAGTCGTGGCCGGCGAATCGATCCGCCGGGCCGTGCGACATCGACGCGGCGGGGCCCTTGCCAAACGTCGAGGCAGCCGCAGCATCCGCGTACGCGAGGGCAGACGGGACATCGCTGACCTTGTGAATGCCATCCTTGCCAGCGAATCGATCGGTGGCAGAGCCGGCCGAGCGTGGCGACGGGCCCGGCTTGGCGTGCTTGATCGTGGCGACGCGAGGGAGTGGACGTGTCGGCATTTAAATTTTTTGGAGCTTGGTTTTTCCAAAAACAACAGTGTTGTGCAACGGTACTTTGTCCGTTACCGAGGGTCAGGTCAATAATGTGCTCCGGAAGCCTCTGGGGAAACTCCGATAGTGGCGGGAGAATTGACTCGGCTACTGTAGTGAACATCGCATGGCACTCTTCCATGCTGGAGCACCAGGAAAGCTCAATAGTGACGGATGCGTGCACCGACCTCGACGTGCAGCAGCTCATCGAGGCTGGCCGGCCCTGGGACGCGGTCGCGGCGGGTCGGATGCTGCCCAGGCTGGCACGCCTCCATGGCTACGGCTTCGAGGTTGACGTGGCTAAGGTCCGGGCCGCGAATCTAGGCGTCGAGGCCGCGAATCTGGGGGGTGGCTTCCTGTTCGGTGTCGACCTGTTCGGTGGCACCCCCCGGTTCGGTGGCGGCGCTCCACCACCGCCGCCGCCTTCGTTGCTTTTTGGCACTGCGAAGAAGGCCCTCGACACCTGCATCTCAGGCGAGGGAGAGCCACCATTGGAGCTGACGATCGCAGCCGTTGCCTGTGCGGGTTCGGGAGTCATTTGCGGCATTCCGGTTGAGCAAATGCGGGAGGGCGCCATGACGGAGCTTGACTTGTGCAAGAAGGGGTTGCGTGGGGCTGCGGTCATGCTCGTCGCCTATCTCATTCCTGCCATGGCGGCACTGACCTTGCTCGACCTGCGCTTCAACGACATCGGCGCAGAGGGTGCCAAGGCGATCGCGGATGCCCTGTCCTGGGGCAGGGCGGGGTTGACCTCGCTCAACCTCGAGGACAACAACATCGGCGCGGAGGGAGCCAAGACGATTGCGAACGCCTTGCAGTCGGGCAAGGCGGTACTGAGCAGCTTGAACCTCGCGGACAACGCCCTCTGCGGGATCGACGCGTATGGCCAAGGCACCTACGACGCATCTGGCATCCAAGCACTCGCGTCAGCCTTAGCGGGCAACGCGGTGCTGACCGCACTGGACTTGTCGAACAATAAGCTCACCAATGGCAGGTATGTGAAGCAGAGCAAACTTTCTGTCCACAACAAGGTCGGTGACATGGTCAAGCACGAGGGCCTGGAGCTTCAGATCCTCTACAAGGACAAGGAGTCAGGCGGTGACGTCTTGCTGGGCACCCTCGCTGCTATTGAGGCCATTGCTGAGGCCTTGAAGGTCAACACGGTGCTCACCATATGCAATTTGCTCAAGAACGACCTCGACGTCAAGTCGGCCACGATGCTCGCCGAGATCGGCAAGGAGAAGCGCATCATGCTGTCGGGTATCAAGCACGATCAGACAGAGGCCAAGTTCGGCGGCTACACCCTTCAGCCGGCAGAGGGCATTCTCATCGCCTCGGACCTTCGGGTCAGCTTGGTGCTCAGCTCGCTCAGCCTCCATTTGAACGGCATCAGCAACGAAGGCGCCAAGGCGATCGCAGAGGCCCTGTCTTCTTCGGGCAGGGCCGTGCAGACCAACCTGAACTTGGCTGGCAACCCTCTTGGCCCATCCTCTGGCATCGGACCTGAGGGCGCAAGAGCTATCGCAGAAGCGCTGCGTTTCAAGGCGTTGCTGAAAGAATTGGAGTGCGCGCTTCAGCGGCACATCGAACGCGAACCGCGCGGCGCGCGCGTCTCCGCACACCATCGCATGCACGCTCGCCTTTCTTGCGACTTCCAGAAATCCGCTCACGCACACACGCGACTCCACACACGCGACTCCAACGCTCTCCGCAGCTTGAAGTACGATCATCTCAACGACGAAAAGAAAGGCGAACTCCGAGCCGTCGCCAAGGCCATACTCACAATCGAAATGTGACAAGACATTCAAACGAATCAAACGGAACGAAACACAGGCTATCCTTCGGAGCTATATCTATATATTGAATGTTTAAAGCGAATCGAAAGTTGTAGTTCATTGTAATATCGTAATCGCAACTTTTTCAACTCATCAACTGTCGAGTTCGGTAGCCTTCTCGTAATCTCGAGCAGGTGTCGACGACTACGCGACCGGCAGCCTCGACGCTCGAGCGCGGAGTCGCGTATACGTTCGCGGTCGGGTGCCGTACCGTCGCGTGCGGCGTGGTACAAGTAACCGTACGCCACGCGGTATACGCTCGCTCCGCGGTCATCTCCGTCCGGTCTCGTCTCTGAGCCCGGTCTCTTAGTTTGCTATAATCAGAATCATCAATAACGTTCAAAAAGTACTTAAGAGATGCGGCAGGAGAGCCCGCCCACCGCCGTTTTGGATGAACGTCTCTCCCGCACGCGCGCGTGCAGACCGTGCACCGTCGTCAGCTGACCTCACTCCGACGCCCCCGGCGTCGCCTCCTCGTCCTCAGCCTCCTCGTCCTCCTCGGCCGCGGGCACCACCTTCACGGAGGCGACGAGGTCGTCCTCGTCGAGCTTCTGCAGCTTGACGCCGGTGGTGGCCCGCCCCTGCTGCGTGATCGCACTGAGCCGCTGGCGCACAATCGTGCCCTTCTGTGTGATGAGCAGCAACTCATCGTCGTCGGTGGCTGTTGCGGGGGAGAGCGCGAGCAGCCGATCGTCGTCGCGCTTGAACTTGATGGCGATCACGCCCTTGCCACCGCGCTGCTGCGCACGGAAGTGGTCGAGAGCGAGTCGCTTCCCGAAGCCCAGGCGTGTCACGGCCACGAGCTGCTGCTCGGCCGCCTCGCCACCCTTTGGCACGGCTTCATTGCGTGGCACGACGAACATGTCGGCGATTGTGTCGCCCTCTCGCATGCTCATCGACTTGACGCCGCGCGACTGGCGACCGCTCGCGCGCAGTTGTTCCTCGGAGGCCTGGAACCACAATCAAAGCCCATCAGCACTTCATCAGCACTCAAATCAGCCCTCAAATCAGCCCTCGATGTCAGTGGCGATCAGTGGCAGTCAGTGGTCATCTGTGGTCATCAGTGGCCATCAGGGGCACTCGCCTGGAATCGTATCGCGCGTGCAATCAGCGGCAATCGGTGGCCATCAGTGGTCATCAGTGGTCATCAGTGGTCATCAGTGGTCATCAGTGGTCATCAGTGGCACTCGCCTGGAAGCGCATCGCGAGCCCTAGCGTCGAACACATGAGCACATCGTCCGAGGCCTCGCAGAGCGACGCGCGCACAAGGGCGTCGTTCTCGCTGAGTGAGACAGCGATGAGACCACGCGCGGTGATGCGTTCGAAGGCGGCCAACGGAGTCTTCTTGATCCAGCCATCGCGCGTGAGCAGCAGCAGGTAGCGCTCGGGCGAGTAGCTGCGCACGGGCAGCATGGTAGCGATCGCCTCCTGGTTTGTGATCGGGAGGAGCTGGTGCACGAGCACGCCGCGCGACGTGCGCGACGACTCGGGGACCTTATACGCTGGGAGCGCGTACGCGACTCCCGCGTCGGAGAGGCACAACATCGTGTCGTGCGTCGTGCACTGCTCCATCTGGACGATCGCGTCGCCGTCGCGCATGTTGGCGCCGGCCTTGCCGCGCGTGCCGCGGTTCTGCGCCTCGAACTCGGCGAGCGGCATCCGTTTGACGTACCCCTTGAGCGATCGGATGATGATACACTGCTCGTTGGCGGTCAGGTCGATGTCCTCCACGTCGGCGTCGTCGGCCGAGCCGAGCTGCGAGCGGCGTGGCGTGTCGAACTTGGACTTGAGCTCGGCCAATTCCTCGCCGATGAGCGCAAGCACCTTGGAGCGCTCAGCGAGCAGCCCTTGCAGATCGGCTCGTCGCGCTTGCAATGTCTCCGCCTCTTCGACCAACGACGCGCGCTCGAGCGCCGTGAGCCTGCGGAGCTGAAGCTGGAGGATGGCATCGCTCTGCTCCTGCGACAAGCCGAACTTGGACATGAGCGCCGCGCGTGCGCCCGCGGTGTCGTCGGCCGCGCGTATGGTCGCCACCACACCGTCCATGTCCTGCTGCGCCACGAGTAGGCCATCAACCACATGCAGCCGCGCCTCTGTCTTCGTGAGCCGACCGCGCGAGCGTCTCTCGATGCACTCGATGCGGAAGTCGAGGAAGGCGAGGAGGGCGGAGCGGAGCGTGAGCTGCTCGGGCAGCCGGCCCGCACCCACCACGGCCATCAGGTTGCCCGCGAAGCTCGTCTGCAGCGGCGTCCGCTTGTACAAGTTGTTGAGCACCACCGACGGATCGGAATCTCGCTTGATCTCCAGCACAATGCGCACGCCCTCCATCGACGACTCGTCGCGGATGTCAGCGATACCCTCGAGCTTCTTCTCGTTCACCATGGCCGCGATGCGCTCGAGCAGCGTGTTCTTCGCCACGCCGTACGGCAGCTCCGTCACAACCACCGCCTCGCGCGCGCCGCGCCGCATCGCCGGCTCAACGTGTGCCCTCGCTCGGATCACAACGGAGCCACGCCCGGTGCTGTACATGTCGCGCGCGCCCGCCGTGCCCATCACGATGCCGCCCGTCGGGAAGTCGGGCGCCGGGATCGCGCGGTACAGCTCGCTCTCCGCCACGTCGCGGTCCGCGAGCAGCAGCTGCATGCCGTCCACCAACTCGCCTAGATTGTGCGGCGGGCAGTTGGTCGCCATGCCCACCGCGATGCCGGTCGCACCGTTGAGCAGCAGCATGGGCAGCCGCGCCGGCAGCACGACCGGCTCCGTCTCGGAACCGTCAAAGTTGTCGGTGAAGTCCACGCTGCCCTCGGTGATGTCGGCGAGCATGGCCTCCGCGGCCAGTGGCGCGAGCTTGCACTCGGTGTAGCGCATCGCGGCCGCCGGGTCCGGGTCGATCGAGCCAAAGTTGCCGTGGCCATCGACGAGCGGCGCGCGCAGGGAAAAGTCTTGCGCCATGCGCACGAGGGCATCGTACACGGACGAGTCCCCGTGCGGGTGGTACTTGCCAAGGCAATCGCCAACGACGCGTGCACACTTGCGGTGCGGCCCGTCGGGCTGCAGGTTGAGCTGGTGCATCGTGTACAGGATGCGCCGGTGCACGGGCTTGAGCCCATCGCGCACGTCGGGGAGTGCACGAGACATGATCACCGACATCGCGTACGCCATGTATGAGTCCGCCATCTCGCGGTGCAGCACCGTTGGCACAATGGTGCCCATCGCCGTGCTGTCGGCGGGCACGTCGTCTTCAATCTGCGCCGTGAGGCGCGCGACGCGCGGCGCCACTGCCGAGAGGCGACCAAGCGATGGACGCGCGAGGAGGCTGCGCGATGGCGGCAGCAGGGAGATCACCAGCAGCGCCAGATGGCGCGCCATTGATGACGGAAAATGCCCTCTCACGAAGTGTGATGACTGATGAAAGGCTGTGATTCACGTTCACGTTACAAGACGCACAGCCACAGACGTCGCGGTACGCCCGATCAAGTGTCCTCAAGTCAAGGGTGGTTGTACCGACCGACCAGCGTCAGACGGCCAATCGGCAATCTCGCACTCCGAGCATGATGTTAATGTTATGTTCATATGTTGCCCGTCCGGCGTTTCCAAGGAAATACGATCTTCGTAGGTGTGTATCATCCGCCTGCGCCTCGCATCGGACCGGACGGTCGCCTCGCATCGTTTTTCGTGTTCGCACCCGCACCCCGCGTGACCAAAATGCGGCCACAAGCGACAAGGCTGGTGCATCAAGCGCCGCCGGCGCACGGGCGCAGTCTGCCGCAGAGAACACACGGGGCGCTCTAGGCGTGTCTTGCGCTGGGCGGGGGCTGCAAGCTGCGCAGTCACCACTGTCAGCCCAGAGCCCCGCCAACGTACTCGCGCGTACACACGATTACAACGGGGCCACCGCGAAGCATCCGGCCGGAATGCGAGCTTGCGGCCACCCCCTGCTCTTCAGAGCACCACGCATGCAGCAGCGCCTAGTACACTGTATGCTACACTGTATGATGGCGGTCGGCATCGACGCTTCCGACGGCTACCTCGCCTTGCATGCACGCCACGGCACGGCCGGTATCACCACGCCACGGCTCATGTTATGACCCAAATTAGGACCTGCCAGCCAGAGAGAGAGTGGTGCCCCGTGCGCCGCCACCGCCGTGGCCGGTCGACCTCACTGCTGTTCACACCGTGGTCGGTCGACCTCACTGCTGTTCACTGGGCGCCGAAGACGTCGCCAAGCAGCAATGCCGCCTCCATGACACGTGGCGAGCGAGGGGCGTCGTCGCGTGGCGCTCGCGCCCCGAGGCCGGCGGCGTGCACGGGCGTGGCGGGCGCGGGCGCGCTGCCGCCGCCGCCGCCGCCGCCGCCGCCGCTGCTGCTGCTGCTGCTGCTGCTGCTGCTGCTGCTGCTGACCTCGACCTCCATTAGGCCGCTGCTCATGCCGACGGCGGCTGCGATGGCCGCCATCCGCCCGCAAGCCGCGCCGCTGCCGCCGCCGCCGCCGCCAAGCATGAAAGCCGCCCGCAGCGCGCGCGGCGAGGTGGTCTCCGCCTGGGCCGACGAGGAGGCGAGGAGGGAGAGCCCATCGCTCCACGAATTCTGTGGGAGCTTCCACGGTCCCTCGGGCGAAGATGGGGATGAGGGCGGTCCGGAGCTGCCGCGGCTGCGCGCCCGCTGCGTGTCCGGTGAGCCGCCGTCCGCGCCGCCCTCGCCGCCCTCGCCGCTCTGGTCCTCTGCCGAGCGCATCGTCGCCGCGCGCAGCAGCGCGAGCCCGTCCGTCTTCTTACTCCCGCGCGGCCCCTTGCCCACCGCGCGCCTGGCCACCTTGGCTGTCGACTTGTCGGCGCTGGTCGCGCCGTCCGCACCCTCGCCGGTCGCGCCGTCCGCAGCCTCGGCGCCCTCGCCGGCCGCAGCGGCGGCGCTCGCCCCCTTGTCGCCCTTGGTGCTCGTACTCAGCTTGCGCTTCGCCAGCGGCTTGGGCTGCTGCGCGTCGCTCGCGCTCACGCCCTGAGCTATCATCTGCTTGGCGATCGCCTGCGCGTCCATCTGGGCGAGATCGACATCTCCGAGCCCGGGCACGGAGCCGCCGCAGCGCCGCTGGATGCGCAGCATGCGGCGCGTCGTCGAGTTCCACCGGTTCTTGATGGCGTTGTCCGTGCGTCCCGGGATCAGCTTCACGATGTGAGCCCACTTGGTGCCGTGCGCCGCGACCGCCTCCATGATCGCCCTGTCCTCATCCTCGCTGAACGACTCCTTCTTGACACTCGGTGAGAGGTGGTTGTGCCAGCGCTCGCGGCACTGCTTACCGATGCGCGAGGGCAGTTCCGCCGCGATCCGCGACCAGTTGGACGCGCCGTGCAGCTCGACCAGCTCGAGCAGCCGGGCGTCCTCGTGCGTCTTCCACGCCTGCTTGCGCACCGACTTTGCGCCGTCAGCTTCGGCCGCGCCGTCAGCGTCGGCCGCGTCGGCAGCATCGGCCGCGTCGGCATCGGCGGCGTCATCGTCCAGGCTGGAACCGCACCGCACCGCGGCCTTGGCCAACGGCGTCGTCGCCACAACGGTCGCGCCCACCCAGGGGGCGGTTGACGAGGAGGCGTTGTTGGGGGTTTCGATCTCCTCCAGGCCGTAGGAGGGACTGTGCGGCTGCTGCGCGTCTGGCGACGGATAAGACATCGACAGCGCCGCAGAGATGTCGGCCGCGCAGTAGCTGGAACGTGATGTACATTCCTCGGGCGGCGGCGCGTTGCTGCCAGAAAAGCAAGCGACCAGGACGGCGTCTGCGCCAGGCTTGATATCGTCGAGCGAGATGTTGAGGGGCGCGGGGCTCACGGTGCTGCCGGTCATCATCGAGGAAACAGCTGTAACCGCTCAGGCAACTGGTCTCCGAAGCGGGTGCCCCCGGGCAGGCAAGGATGCAGACAAAATGCTGTACTCCACTCGCGGGACCGCGGCGGCAGAATGTGGTGTGTTCTTCACGGCCAATGTTTAGAATTCGACTGAGCTGACGCGAAACCTAACAACTTGTACACTTTCTCTGCAGGAGACACGTCATCTCGGCTTGGCAAGGGTGACGTTCCTTTCACCGCAAAGTAAGTGTTTCGTCGTCTTCATGTTCACAGCAAATTCACACATCTTCAAACCACCTACATGTCGGTCGTCTCAAAGGGTAAAGAAATGGCCGTCGCGCTCACGAATCTCAATCCGTTGGCCCCCTTGATCGTCACAGTGGTCATCGTGGTCGCCCTTGTCGCCATGCTCATCTTTAAGGAGGCCAATAAGTCGACGCCGGCCGCTGCAGCGCCCACACCCATTGCAGCTGCGCCCGCCGCACCTGCCGCCGCCTCGAGCAGTAAGCCGAAGCGTGCGGCCAAGTCGCCCGCGCCCGCCGCCAAGTCACCCACGCCCCCTGCCAAGTCACCAGCCAAGTCACCCGCACCCGCGCCTGCACCCGCACCGGTGAGCCAGCTTGCGGCTCTAACACACCAGCCCGATCGCAACGGCGGGCTCCCCTCGCCGATTCCGCCCTGACCATTGCTGCCGTCGGCTCTGACCGCGCGCTTCGCGCTCTGCTCTCCATATGCGCAGGCCAAAGGGCTGAAGTCGCCCAAAGTTGTCTCCAAGCGCGTGTCCGCCGAGCTTGCCGCCCTCGAGTTCGCCTCGCCGGGCGCTGCGATGCTGGCTTCGGGGTCGAAGCGGCGCGGTCGCTCGTGAGCCAGCATTCGGCCGCGAGCGTGACAGTGAATCATCTCCCTATAGGCCGGTGTGGCGAGGCCAGCTGGGCGGGCGGGGTTGAATCCCAGCGCGCGGACCGCGCATGGAGGACTGGCCGCAGGCCGCTCAGCCTCAGGGCCGCCGAGCATCAGCCGCCGAGCCTCCCTCGGCGCGGTGTTGTACGATCGCATGACAAGACGCATGTGTGTGTCGTGGCATCGCGGGCGAGAGTCGCAGCGACGTGCGTGAGTTTCTGTGTGTGCACTGTGTCGTGTGAGTGAGTGTGCGGAGCGTCGTCGCGGTCTTCCCGGCCCACCGGCACCGCCCACCGCGGCCACGTCGAGGGACTCGTCGACCCGACCCGCAAGGCCACGCGACCCGCCCCGACGTCGCTCCCCGCCCGGCCTACACCGGTCCGTCAGGGAGCGGGGCCGGGGGCGCAACATCGCGTCCACGTCGGGCGGGGCCCCCGCTTGATTTTCACCTGCGACCCGGGCCCGGGGCCGGGGGCGGCGCTACCCGGGTGCGAACTACAACATGATTGACTATTGAACTTGAGTCGAACCGCTCGCGGCTCGGCGGACGCCGCGCGCGCGCGCGAGCGGGTCCGAGCGAGAAGCGTGACGGCTGAGAGAGAGTTCGGTTGTAACAGTTACCGCGTGAAGCTTGAAGGGTCTAGGGAGTCTACAGGGTGGACTCACACTCAGGGTGGACTCAATTTACTAAATCATGAATTCAGAATTGGAGACTCAATGAAAAAGTTCAATAAAAACCAAATACAAAATGAAGCACGCTCCGAGGAACAGCCTTGAACTCAGTGTCACCGCGGGTCGTCGGCTCGTCGCACGCTCGACGATCGTCACGTCGAACACGGACTCGTCCGAGCGTGTGGTCCCGTTGCGACGCGCTCGCCCACGTCGGCCCACGCGCGCTCTGCCGCATCAGTCCGCTTGGGAGTACTCCAGGCAACGACCCCGCATGGCCAGCACCCACGCCCCACGAGCCCTCGCCGCGCGACTTCACCTCACGACGCCGACGGTCACTCGGCAGTGACGGCGGCGCTTGAGCGCTTCTCGATGTTCTGCGCGAGCACGTATGAGCGGAAGGAGAGGCCCTTGGTCTTCTCGATGACCTGCTGGTACACGTCAGGCGGCTGCACGCCGAGGATGACGTGGCCACTCTGCGAGTCGATCTTCGCGTTCAGCTGCGCGTCGGACACCATCTTGACGATCCACTTCTCTGCGGCGATCTGCTCCATGCCGAGCTTCTGCGCCAGCATCGCCAGGTTGATGCGCTCGTGGATGCGGCAGTACGACTCGAAAATGGAGAGGCGCGCGGCCTTGAGGAAGAGCACCTCCGAGTTGCACAGGAAAAAGTCGCGGTCGAGCACCTGCGCGCATGCCTTGAGCCGCTCCTGCGCGTCTTCGAAGTTGGCGCGCGTGTGCAGATCCTCGAGGAAGGAGGTGATGGGGTCGGAGTAGTTGGCGCGCTCGATGCCGATGACGCGCACGAGGTCGCGCATCTTGTCGCGCCGGCGCGGGTTGGTCACGACGGCGACGGCGAGGTAGCGCAGCAGGTGCGGCGCGTTCGTCTGCAGCGCCTGCAGCCACTTCTCCTGCAGGAAAAGATCTGCGACGACCGCCCGCCCGTTCGTGTGGTTGCCGAGCAGGAAAAGGGCCCAGTGCATGAGCCAGCACCGCTGCTGCAGCACCATCGCGGGCGGCGTGGACGTGCGCGCGTCAATCGCGTCGCGCAGCGCGTTCAGGTCCTCAAGCGCCGCGTCCCACGCGCGGTTGAGGATCTCGCCCGCGAGCTTGCCCCACAGCGCCGAGAAGGCCTTGTCGGAGTCGCTCGTGAGAAGCCGGTAGCTGCCGAGCAGGTTGGCGGCCTGCTCGTAGTTGCCGCACTCGAAGAGAAATTTCGCCCACTTCAGCAGCACCTCGATCTGCGCCGGCGTGATGTTCAGCTGCTGCCCAAGGTACGCCTGCGTGAAGCAGCGGTTGTGCTTTAGCTCCTCGACGCGGCCCGGGTCGCCGACGACGGCGAGGATGGGCTCGACCTCGGCCTGAAGGGCCTTCATGTTGCTGAGGACTTCCTCGCGCCGCGTCGCGATGCTCGCCGGCACATCGCTCGTCGAGTTCAGACCCTTGTAAATGTCTACCGCTAGGTCGAGCATGTTCGTCTTGAAGAGCACGGTCAGCTTCGCCTTCTCGAGGTCATCCTTGGGGGCAAGCTCGCGCGAGCTGAGGAAATCGAGCAGCGGCAGCAACAGGTGGCGGTCGAGGAACCGGCCGATCGTGGGTGTGAGGTCGTGCGACGAGAACGCTGAGGTCGCGGCCATCGTCGAAGCCACGCGACTCGCAAGTGACCAGTCTGTACACATTCACAGTGCCCTCGAGCTTAAAATACAACGCCAAGGAGTTGAGTCGGCGCAACAAGACCCGTGCCCGCTGCTGTACTCACCACGATCTGCATCGCTCCTGCCGCTCAGAGCTGCCGAGGAAATCGTTCGCGGCATCACCCTCCGAGGCTCCCGCTCCGTCTGCTAAGTAAGTTCTCCGCTGACGGTACTGCTGCCGCTCGTGAGGTCGTTGTTCCTCGGCCAGAGTGAGCTCGGCCTCCACCGGAGGCGGGCTCACGAGGGCCTCTGGCCCGGCGGCATCGAGAGGCGCATAGGCGGCATGCCCTGCGGCGGTTGGCCCATCGGCGTGCCCATCGGCAGGCGCCCCGGCTGCATCGCCTGCTGCTGCTGCTGCTGCATCTGCTGCTGCATCTGCTGCTGCATCATCGGCTGCATCTGCTGTTGCATCATCATCTGCTGCTGCGCCGCCATCGCCTGCTGCTGATGCACCATCAGCTGCTGCTGCTGCGGTGTCTGCTGCGACTGCGGCTTGCCCATCATGTTGGCGCCGGCCATGTTCAAGAACGGGCCCGGCGCCGACATGGTCTGCATGACTCCCGGCTGCATCTGGGGCAAAGTAGCCATGTAGCCCATCGGCACCTGTGCGGCGCCGGGCATCATCATGCCGGACGCGCCCGGCTGCGGCGGCATCATCATCGCCATCCGCTGCTGCAGCTGCTGCTGCTGCTGCTGCGGCTGCTGCTGCTGCTGCTGCTGCGCCTGCTGCATCTGCATGGTGTACATCATGGCCTGCGGTGGCGAGGCGACGCTGTACTGGACCATCTGCGGTTGCGGCGGCAGCCGCGGCGAGAGGGCAGCGTCGGCGCCCGACATGGCGCCCGACATGGCCGGAGTGCCCGCTCCGGCGCCTCCGTACGGCTTGCCAGGCACGAAGGCCTTCGCAGCCGCGTTGAGCTTGGACTTCATCGACAAGGGAGGTTTGGAGGGAGCCTCGCCCCCGGCGGCAGGCGCATCGACCGAGGGCGAGCCGCCTGAGGCCGGCGGTGCGGCCGGCAGTGCGGGCGTCGCCGGGGCCGTGATGGTGCTCACGACGGCGCGGGTTGGGTCGGTGCCATCACTCGTGAGCACCATCGAATACTTCGCCTCCTCGTCCTCGTCGTCGTTGTCGTCGAGCTCCTTGAGGCCCCGCTCCTCGAGCACGTGCTTATTCGTCGAGCCCTTCTTCTCAATCTCGGCCGCCATCGCCTGCGCCTTGGCCAGCTGCTCGGGCGTGTACTTGTCCATAGTGAGCTTCGTCGTATACAAATCATCAGAGTAATTCGAGCGATGGCCCAGGCGCTCGTTGACCGCAAACTGGTCCCAGTTGCGCGTCGAGCCGCCCTTGCTCATCGACAGGTCCGCGTCCAGCGCCGTGTCTTCGGACAGCCACGTGGTCGCCCTCACAAGCTCTCGATCCTCGCCGGCACCGCGGCCGGCCACTTCGATCTCCGTGTCGGCGAGCACTCCGTCACCGATCGAGCGCGCGACGACGGTGCGCTCGTCATTATACAGGTCGGCATCCTTGATGACGAGGCTCACTATGTCGGTGCGCCTGAAGACGCGCCGAGCCACGGCCTCGGCGACGAGCTCCTCCGGTCCGACCACCTGCCGCACCACTCTCATCACCACACCGGCCTGCTTGCCCTTGGCGTCCTCGGGGCATCCGGCCTCGTCCCACCAGCCCGTGCTCAGGATGCCATCGAACAGGCCGCCGCCCTTGAGCGTGATGGTCACCGGCAGGCCCTGCCATCGCAGCAGCGGACGAGAAAGAGTGTTGCGCGGGGCGCGTGAGATACTGTGCCAGGGAGAGATTGCCTCAGGCACGGTTGTGGCTGTGGCGGTGAGCCACGCACCACGAGGCTGCGCATGGCAAACGAGAGCCGCTCGGACGTCGTCGCCTTGTACTCGGCAGGGTTGCGCTGGCCAATCCTGCCAGGCCGAAGTCGTTTGCAGAGGCTCTCAGCAGGGATACACGCCGCCAAGGGAGCAGCGCGGCTCGAGCATGAGAACCGTGGGATGTTCAGGCCGGAAAAAGCACACCGAGTTATTGCTTGGCCAGACAGGGCCTTTGGGCGCGTCGAGATGCTGGTCATTATGCGAGGTTATTGCCTGGAGGGAGACGAGGGTTCCGCGCGGCGGCGGCACGCCGAGACCGGGCCGAAGAGCGGTGCTTGGTGGAAAAGGCGTGCAGAAGTTGCTAAAACACGTGGACACGAAAATGGGTTTTTTGACGTAGGAGGGCCGGCACCCCGCTCAACTAAGGCGCACTGAAAGATTCTCATTGTGAAGATTTTTACGCGGCGATTTCACATGGCACTTGTTTCTCTCGTCCAGATTCTCGCTCTGTCGCTCGCGCCGCCCGCGTCGACCACAAGGAAGTTCGACCGCCGAGCGTTGCTCTTCTCGCCCGTCGCCATCGCAACCGCCGCAGCACTGCAGCCTCGACCTGCCGCCGCTGCCTCGGCACTGCCAACTAGTTACAAGGATGAGCGCTACGGCGTCTCATTCTTGCTGCCAGAGGGTTACGTGATGAAACCACAGGAGCTAGCAGATGGCCGCCGCCTCGTCACTGCGACCGATCCTAACGATGACACGACCAACGTCTTCATCGCTTTCACTCCGATCCGACCCGACTATACCAGTTTGGGCTCCTTCGGCACAATAGACTTTATCGGCTCCACGCTGCTCCCGCAGTGCGGCTCCAATGGCGCATGCGCCTTCGCAAGCGGCGATGACATCGAGGGCGTGATGCTGGAGCAGGCGTCGGTGAAGGGCTCGTTCGTCTACGACTACACCATCCAGCAGCAGGGCGGGCCGATGCGCCACTTACGATCACTCCTTGCCATCAAGGCGGACGGCGCCGCGAGCGTCCTCATCACGCTCACCGCGCAGTGCCTCGAGCCCAAGCATGCGGCGGTCGCCGCCACCTTTAAGGCCATCATCGAGAGCTATGCGTCATGATCGCGTCCGGAGGCCACGCGCCACCCACGCCATGAGCCCATGACCCTTGCGATGACCACGCAAGAACACCACTCGTCGGTCTGGGACGCGGTCATCTTCCGGGGACGGACCACGGAAATTTTATGTTGCGCTGTTCGAGCCCTGACGTGGCTGTCTCGCGAAGTTCACATGCATGCAGGACCGTTCTTGTTCACAGTACTTGAGCAACCGAGCAGGACGACGCAGAATCGTGCAGTTACCCCTGTGTGTTTTGTCGCACTTTACCAACAAAGCCCCAAACATGTCATTTGTTCGTCGCACCTACCTGTACAGCAAGTACTTCACGCTAAGTGCCAGGGATCCGCCCTGTGTGTGCTCCGGAGAGACACCCGACCTGCGACCTCACTAGCGAAATTGATTGCCCGAGCCGTCTGACTCTGAGCGAGCGAGTACTCAGTACTTGTGTTGACCGAGGGGCCTTTCTTTGAGACGGTGACGGGCGCGCGGGGTCCGCGACGAAACTGGGGGGCATGCATGCTTGGGGAGTGCAAGACTTCCGTTCCGGCGAGGTAAATGTACCTCATTCCGCCCTCCAGCGGTGCGTGCACCGACACGCCTGGTTGGACCAACACGTATCAAGCCACGTGCAACACCTTCGTGGTTGATGGGCACTGCACCGGCAACGGATTCGCCGTCAGCCACGATTGGGCGGCTGCAGCCGCGTTTGGCAGCGCAGGCGAGCATTGCTGCGTCTGCGGCAAAGACCGACGGCATGTGCAGCTTGTTCGGCCGTCGCCGCATGATGTAGGAGCCGAATTCGGGCCACGTCATGTCCAGCCTCGCTCTGAGAAGTCGCCAACGCTGTGGCGCTGCACCCTTCCGCCGTATCCACCGCTTGTATCGTTGATCGTCCTGACTTGCAATCGGCCCGGATTCCTGGACTTGGCCGCGGCACAAACCTATCCGAACCTCGAGGTGGTCGTCGTGGATGACAGCTCAGACTCCCACGCCATCGAGCGCTCACAGCTACTCCGACGGCACGGCACCCTGCGCAATAAGATCCGCCTCGTGCAGCTCGCAGCCCGATCTTCGATTGGGGCCAAGCGCAACGCCGGCGTGCGCGCCGCGCGCGGAACCGTGCTGTTGCACTGGGATGACGACGACTTGCACCCTCCGGGGCAGGTGGAGGCCCTCGCGTGCCCAATCGTCACAAACCGGACGGAGCTCGCCGCGCTTGGCTTCGCCTACCTCGCCAAGCTCAGTCGCCTCCGCGGCGCACGGTTTTATGAGTACCGCGGGGCAGGTCCCTTTCTCGGCTCGTTGGCCTTCCATCGCTCAGTGGCGGAGGCTCTGCTCGCCCACCCGGACGCCCACGCGGCCGCCCACCCGCCGCCACCCAGCCCTGGCGGCGGCGGACCCTTGGGCGGCCCATTTGCCGACGTGTCCCTCTCGGAGGACTTGGGCTTTGTGGAACGGGCACTGGACGGCTGCCATCGGATGCTCACCGTGACGGGCGTGCCGATCGTGTACACTCGGCATACATCGGTGCGCAACACGTGGCAGGTCAACCTGACCGATCAAATGGCACCTTCAAGAGAGGTGCCGCCGCCCAGCTTTGTGAGCGACGCACTCCGGCGACAGTATGTGGAGGCTGAGGCGGATTCATTTGGGCGCGGCGCGTGCGTCCCGATCCGCAGGCATGCTCCTCCCGACTTGCGGTTTCCAGTGCGCTACCCATACATGCCCCCAAAGTGTTGCCACGGCAGCGCACGACGCCATTCGAAAGCGGAGCTTCTCCGGCCGTGCGCGCCGTCGGCGAGCGAGTGCTCTACCACCTACTGCGGCGAGGCCAAGGGAGAGTGCTCGGCGAGCTGCACGTGCCCGGAGGAGCGCCGGCACGGCGCGGCGGGTACAGTCGCGTGTGGCTTCCACTGTTGCCGCTTCTGGCGCGAGTGGTGGAGCGAGCACCCGGGGGCATGCACCAGCCTGAAGGCGACGCGGCCGCTCAAGGCGCATGCATGCCAGGAGCGGCACCTGGTCAGCAGGAGGCGGACCGAGGGAGACGCAGTATACATTGAGAAAAACGTCATGTAAAGTTGAAGGATTTTGCATGCACTTGCCCCCAAAATTTGGCCCTCATCGCAAGGCCCCTTGCTCATCGCGACGGGACCGCTCTCGATTACATGGAGGTGCCTCCAGCTGCAAAGGCTGAAGTGCCTGCTGAGGATGGCCAGCAACGCCTTGCGCATGAAGAGCCCGTCGAGGCTTTGCGACTGTCCAAGGCGCGCGTGGCGAAGGCAAGAGTCGATTCCAGCATCGGCGATGAGGCTGCAGGGCGAGCACGTGCTGAGCTGGCTGCAGCATCCGAAGCTCGCAGGGCGGATGAGCATCGTGAGCTTGCGCAGCGCAGCACCGATTTACGCCGGCGCACCCGACGACCCGCTCAGCGCACCGACGACGACATCGCAGATGAGGTGGCTGGCGCTGCACGCATCAGCTTCGCAGCGGCATCGAGGGCTCGGCGTGAGAAGGAGCAACGCGCACTCGCCATCAAGAACGCCGAGTACCACCGGCGTATCCGTGAGACGAACGCACGGACCTCGAGTCTGAGAGGAACCGGCAGCAGCGGACCCACACCCGGCACCTCCTCGTCGTTCAACAACATTGATGGCTCAACGGTGATCGCCACGCCCACAGTGATGGCGGTCATCCTGCGCGGTCAGCAGCAGGCCCTCGCAGAGGCCAGAGCTGTGGCTGCTGCTACGAGTGCTGAGCTCGCAAAACGGCGCGTCGCCGCCGAGTCGGGTCTGACGGCTGACCAGCGGCGGATGCGCCGCGCCTTCGTGGGCACGAGCCACGGCTCATCCTCGTCAAATGCGAACGCACCATCGAACGCACGGAACGAAGGTGAGGACGTTCTGGGCGTGACGAGGACGGGGCGTGACGAGGACGGTGCGGCAACGGCCGGCGACTCAGTAGAGGCGACCTCAGCGGCGAGTGCTGCGGATGCCATTGCGGCGAAGAGAGTTGAGCAGACGGCCAGCACCGAGGCAGGCACCGCGGCAGGCACCGCAGCCTCGGGGCTCCAACCCAAGTACCATGGCCGACCCTCAACGGCAGCCACGAGCAAGCTGGAATCGTCTCCCCCGGCTGCCTTCCTGAAGGGGCAGGGCGGCGGCACCGCGCCCAGAACGACGCCGCCCAGACGAGTGAGCCTACCGGTAAGCCTACCGGCCTCGGCCACGAGGAAGCCGGGCACGGACGCTCGCCACGACGCTCGCGAGCCGTCGATCAAGGACGATGATGAGTACGAGCCGACCCACATGGCCTATTTGCGCATTACCACTCTCGATCGCAATCGTCCGACGGGCGACCCTCGCGCACACCCCGCCTGGGACCGTGCCCCGTTCCGGCCGGTGCCCTACGAGCTACGCGGGATCCGGCCGCTCCGTTATATGAACGAGCCTTGGACGGAGGCGGCGCGCCATGCGTGGGATGAGCAGCCCACACAGCAGCCCACACAGCAGCCCACACAGCAGCCCACCGTCACTCCGGCCTCTTCGGGCGTGCCCGTGCCAAGCGACGACTCCAACGCCTCGAAAGCCGTCGTGATCGCGGCGGTGGTGCGGCACGCGAAGCCCACACGCACGCTGACCGCATGTGTGACGCCCTCGCGGGTGCGAGGCGCCGCGTCGCCCTACACGATGCCCTTCGCCACCGCGGGTCTCACGCGCCTCGATGGTGCCCAAGACGGCGGCCCGTCGTACCCAGGCTTGCACGACGACATGGCGACACTGCACCGGCGGCGCCAGCTGGAGAACGAAGCGAGCGTCGCGACCGGTCTGCATGCTCAGCCGTGGGACTCGACCACGTGGCACTCTGTCCCTACGACGCTGCGCGGTCTCAAGCCGGTGACCCGGGAGCCGTGGGCAACCTCAGACGGCGAGCTGTGCGATATGGAAGCCATCACAATCTTCCACGACTACGACAAGTTCCGCGCGGGGGACGCGAAGGAAGAAATGCCACAACTGCTTGCACTCAAGCACGCGTCGAGCAGCGCGAACGCCGTCACAGCGGCGGCGCGCTCTCGGCGACGAACCTCCGATCCGCAGCGTGGACTCCTCGGCACGACTCGCGATGCTCTGCCTCTTGAGGACTCTTCGTCCGCGCTCGTCATACGGGGCAAGCAACCGCCGCTTCCAACCGTGCCGGACGCCGGACGCCGCTTTCAACCGTGGCGTCCGGCGGAGGCAAGTGTCCAGATTTTCGGCCTGTCGCGCGAGGCCAAAGATGAAGCTGTTCGGAAGGCTGCCAGTGATGTGGCCGCTGATGAGGCCAGTGCCGCCACGGAGATCAAGGCAGCCGCCGAGGCGAAGGCTGCTGCCCAGGGTAAGGCAGCCGCCGAGGCGAAGGCTGCTGCCCAGGGTAAGGCCGCTGCGGAGGCGAAGGCTGCTGCCCAGGGTAAGGCCGCTGCGGAGGCGAAGGCTGCTGCCCAGGGTAAGGCACCCGCTGCGGAGGCGAAGGCTGCTGCCCAGGGTAAAGCAGCCTCTGCGGAGGCGAAGGCTTCTGCCCAGGGTAAGGCCGCTGCGGAGGCGAAGGCTGCTGCAGATGCCAGGGGTGCGGCAGCTCAGCAGGCGGAGGCGGAGGCAGTCGTGACTACTGGTACCGCAGCGGGTCGGGCGTGGGCGGCGAGGGTCGAGGCTGCAGCGGAGGAAGGTGTGGATGAGTTGGTTGTTGTCGATGAAGGCAACCTGCTGGAGCGTGAGCGGAGCAAGATTCAGAGCAAGATCCTGGCTATGCAACAGGAAGACGTGGGGGCAGACGGACCGGCAACGGCATGGGCAACGGGGTCGTCCGAAGCGAAGCCCGCCGTCCGTCGGGCCTACGAGCACCTGATACCCGCGCTCGACCTCAGTGACAGTGCTCTTTACGCCGACGAGTAACATCCAATGAAACGCCGGAGGAAGTGCCATGTGCGGCTGGCGGAGTGTGACGCATGTGCGGTGTGTATCCCAATTCCAATGGCGCTTGTGCGGCGTGCATCCGTATCGGACGGCAACATGAACATCACGCGACCGGTCGATCGGATCAGACGCCGTGCATGCAGGTTGCAGCCCCGTTTCCGTTAAGCGTTATGATTGGTGATGGTGTCGTGTGTGGAAAAGGAAAATTACACTTCTCACACTCATAGCGTGCGAGGCGCGGCGCCAACGCACCACCGACCCGCTTCTCTGCGTACCATTCGATTCTCTGTGAACATGCATGCATGCATGGCCGCGCGCGCCCGCCCGTGCCGCACCTTGCCAGCCGCCGTCGTGCGCCGCGCGAGCTCTGCCCTCGGCCCAACACACGGGCTAGTACCTTGCCTTCGGGATGCCTCTCTATCACGCGGATGGGAAGCCGAAGATGCGAAGCGAGCCATCATCTCGGCCTACACGGTCTTTGTCGTCGGCAGCGTAGGCTAGCAGCAGCCGTGACGGGTGCCATGCGACCGAGTTCATCGCTGCGGAGCACGATAACTTATGCACCTGTTCACCGGTCGACACGTCGGCAATGTCGACGTACAGGTCCTCTGAGCCCGAAGCGAGGAAGCGGCTATCGCAAGAGAAGCTGAGCGTGCGCACAGGCCACTCGAAGCGCGTGCATGTGCGCAAGCAGACGAGCTCGTGCACGTCCCAGATGGTGACCATCGCGTCCGCACCCCCCACGGCAAGGTACTCGCCCTTGGGGGAGAAGTCGATGCAATAGCAGTTGGCCGTGTGTGCCTGCAGCGAATGGACGGGCTGCGCCTGCTCCTGCGCGAGCATGTCCGCGTACCGGAAGATCTCGACGCTGCCCGAGCCCGTCGTGAGGAAGAAGAACTTGCCGCCGCTCGTGGGCTCCCACGCCATCTCGTTCACCTCCGACTGGAACTTGATGTTCTTGAGCGCCTTGCACTTGCGCATCTCGATGATGGCGATGTTGTCGTCCTTGTCGCCGACGGCCACGTGCTGCCCGTCAGGGCTCCATCGGATGTTGATGTTCTCGCCGCGCGTCTCGATGGCGTGCACCTGCTTGTTCGTGCGTGTATCCCAGATGCGCACTGTCCGGTCGCCCGATGCGGTGCCGAGCACCTCGGGATTGAGCGGGTCCCACCGCAGCTGATCGACCGAATCCTGGTGCCCCGTCAACTCGGTGTGTGTCGCCGAGCCGGTCTCGTGCAGCGACCACACGCGCACACTTTGGTCGACTGAGCCCGAGGCAAGCTTCTGGCCGCCGCACGACCAGGCGACCGAGTGAACTTTCCGTTTGTGCGCGACGTACTCCTTGGTGCCGAGGGTCGTCCACGATGGAGTCGCGGAAATCGACGTCGCGGTCATCGATTTGTGCTTCACGGATGAGAGAAGAGTCGTGTGAAATGACTCTCGATTCCCGGATGACTCTCTGGTAGGGCAAGCAGGATTGTAGATGTTGTGGAGGGGCGTGGGCATACACGACACACGCTCGATGACATGGCTCCTGAAAGCCCTATTGAAAGCCCCGGGGCCTCACAACTGTCACAACCCTGCGGCATTCACTATGTCGCCGCTCTCATCTTCGGAGTAGCGCTGCTCATCGTCGACCTCCGCCCGTCGCGCCTTGGGATCCGTGATCATGTTGATGCTCACCAGCCGGACGCGATAGTCGAGCGGTGCGTCGGGCGGGACGCCAAACACCTTGCTCCCGCGAGTCCCAAAACCCAGCCGCGACGGCACGAGCAGCAACCGCTCCTCGCCGATGCACATCTCGAGAGTGCCGAGATCGAGCCCGCGGACGACGTCGCCGTTGCCAAGCGTGAAGGCAAACGGCCGGCCGGAGCGCATCTCGCTCGAGTCGAATTCGAGACCGCTGGACGCCAGCCGGCCTGAAAATTCGATCTCGACCACGTCGCTGGCGCGCGTCTTGAAGGCGCACTTTGGGTCCTGAGGCCCTGTGAGCAGCTCGATCTTCAACTTCTGCGTCTCCATGCCGAGTGCGGTCGCGGCCGCCTCCGTCTGCTGCCGAGCGGACAGCGCGCGAAACTCTGACGCGTCCACGCGAATCGTCACCGGCCGTGGCGCGGACTGAATCAACGCCTGCACCTGGGCGGCTGAGAGCCCTGCAGTGCTCCGCCCGTCGACGTTCACGATGTACGATGCCGGTGGCATTCCCTTTGCCAGCGCGACACTATCTGGCCGCACGCTGCTAATGCGCACGCGAGGTCCTGCATCTGAGAGCTCCAGCCCGAGTCGCTGCTCGGCAAACGTGTAGCTTTCAAGGGTTGGGTCCAGCGTGGATGCTGCTTTCGCTTTCGCCGCAGGCACCAGCTGCGCCGCGGCCAATAGCACGCAACTGCGTCTCGAAGTCAAATGAGCTCGGGCGTTCGCGTTTGCGACGGCGATCGACACGATCACTATGTAGACCGATATCCGCATTTCAAAACATGTGCATCTGTTTGCATTCACACCAACACGTAACACGGCTGAAGCTGCGAAGAACCCACGAAATGAGACATATGCGGGCGGAGAGCGGAGAAACAGCCCCCCAAAAGAGAGCGTGTTATATTCCTAGCAGGATTTGCCCAACTTTTGCGCCGCTCCAACCAGGGAGGTCACTCTTGCACGCAAGGGTCTGTACGGTGTGCGCAACCTCGCACGCACAAGAGCGCTCGGTGGTTACATGAACGAGCTCAGCCGCCCCTTGCTTTTTGCCGAGCGTGTTTGAAACTCGAAATCTATTCACAAGCAACCCCTGGAAGGGAAAAGACAACGGCCCTCGTGTTGCCGCGGCGGGCGGCCGGCGGCGCGCGCGCGACGATGTTCGTTACGTCTATCCTTGCTGTGCATGCACAGGCGCAGTCTGCTCGCGACGATTCGTGCGACTCGGCATCGCCAGAAGATCCTCGACGCGGCGTGTTTTTCGCCACGGACGCTTTTCCCGGCACCCCAGGCCAGTTTGCGAACCGACAGTCCTCTCCGCCCGCACTAGAGGAGATAGTGGCACGGTGGCGAACGCCGTACGATGCGGCAGCAGGCCCACTCACCGCGGAGCAGCACGCGCAATTCTTCGACGAAGGCTTTCTCATTCTGCCGAGCCTGCTGCCAGCCGATGTCGTGGCTGCAGCCATTGACTCTGTTGAGGGGCTCGTGGATGGTCTCGCTCGAAAGCTGCACAGTGCCGGGGCCATTTCGTCCACGCACGCAGACGCAGACTTCCACACGCGCCTGGCGCGAGTCGAGCGCGAGTACCCGCACGCCAGCGTGCTCCTGCACAAGGGTGGCGTCTTGCCCGAAGGCATCCAGCGCGTGTGGGGGCACAACCTCCTCATGGGCATCGCTCAGCAGCTCCTGGGCTCAGATGTGGACATTGCGGGGCACCCCGTGTGGAATCTGCGCTGCAAGACGCCCGAGGTGCTGAGCGCCGGCCAGGCCACCGTGCCATGGCATCAGGACAATGCTTATCTCGATGAGGAGTCTTGGGACGTGCTCCAACTGACCGCATGGATTCCCTTGGTCGACACGAACGCCACTAATGGGTGCATGCAGGTGGTGCGTGGTGGGCACCGGCGCGGCGGCACGGCCACCCATGCGTGCTGCGTCGGCAACACCTGGTACATCGAGACGACCCCTGAGGAGCTCGAATCCACACTCATGGTCGATATGCGCACAGATGTAGTCACCTGCGCCGTGCCTCGGGGCGGAGTGCTCCTTCTCAATAATTTGATCCCACACCGCTCCCTGCCAAACCAGTCGCCGGGCATCCGCTGGAGCCTCGACTTGCGATGGCAGAGGGCGGACCAGCCCAACGGGTTTGATGGACTCAAGGCTTCAGTGCTCATGAAGAAGGCTGGCGAGCCCTACAGTGGCTCTGTGGCATGGGGCAATTGGGCGCAGCAGGACCGAACGCAGCTTCAGGCCGCGGCGCACGCCAAGGCCTCAGAGGAGCAGGCTGAGAAGGTCGACGGTCCTACCTTTGACACGACCATAGCCGGCCCGTGGATGAAGAAGTGGCCTCTGGTGCATTCGAACCGACACACGGCCACGTTGGCATGAACCTGATCATGGGCACATGATTCGATTCTGTGTGGTTGAAGCCGCATGAAGCCGTGTATTGTGCCCTCGACGTTTCGAACCTCGTCAAATCAACGTGAGTTTCGTCATCGGCGCAACTGAACGGTCGATCTGGCCGTGACGAGCGAGCGAGCGAGCGAAGAAAGATGCCGATCGGACGGAGGGACATGATTGCCGCCAAGGAGTCAGAATCATGGACGACACCATCGTGGAAGGTATGCGAAGAACTCACAACCGCCGATGCACCGTCGCCCGGCGGGGAATCGCCGCCGCCACCGCCTCCACGGCGGCGGCTTCTGCCACGAGAAGGAGATGCAAGGTTTTGCCAGACACCGCCAACGAACCAGCAGGAGAAATTGCCGTACCACGTGGGCTCGCCGAGTTCCATCATCAGCACGCCCACATGGCCCTCGAAAGCGCCCCTTCCGCAAGCCATCAATTCTCGATGGCTGATCGTGACCGAGGAACATCGCATGAACGCTCTCGAAGAGCGTTCTTCGCTTGCGTTTGGTACGCCTCTCTGCCGCGCACGCTTGCCATCAGCCCCTCCCTTTGCCGTGAGTGACGCTCTCACCACCGTTATCTGTTCCGTGCTTGTCCAGGGTGTGTCTTCTGGACAATTGCTGGCGCACTCATAATGTTCTTGTGCTGAGATCTCACAAGAGTTTTGCGCAATTGTGTGCATCCGCCATCCGAGAAGTGTGGACTGTGTGGACGCTGTGTGAGTACTGTGCGGGACCACGTACGCTTAATCACGGCCGGCCAATCCCAGCGACCAGCGACCCTGTGTGGGCGCAAGTGGGCCGACGTGAATCGTGATCGAACAGGCAACAGGAACCGACCGGAACACGAAGGCTGCAACTACTGTTGTTTGAGTACATTGTCATGCGCACTAACCACAATCAAAATCTACTACTGAACTGAGAAGCACTGGAGGGCCCCAACTACTACTAGCATGGTTCCTATAAGCATCCACCGTCACGTGGGTGCTTACCTGCTTTGATCTCTCAGACCATGGCCTTCGGGCCGGCGCCCTTCTTGGCAGGCGTCGCCTTTGGCGGTGCCGGCTTAGCTGGCGTGGGCACCGCCTTGGCGCTTGGCTTGGCGCCCGCCTTGGCGCCCGCCTTGGCCACCGCCGCGGGCTTGCCGCCACCCGCCACGCGGCTCTTGAGCCACTCGATGCAGCTTGTGAAGGCGGTGGCACAGCCTGGAGGGCACAGGCGGAGGCTGCTCAGCGGCGCTGATGGCGCTGGTGGCGCGCCAGTGCCCTTGGCACCCTTGGCATCGGCCTTGGCGCCACTGGTTGTCGCCGCCGGCGCCACCTTGGCAGCTGCCGATACGGCGCTCGAGGACTCGCTGGCGCTCGGGATGGCGCTCGCGAACGTGGCCCATCGGCACCAACGGCCGACCTCCAACCGCCAATGGATCATCTGCAACGCCCGTAGCGCGGCGCACATGAGCAGCGTGGCCGCACATCCCGTAGCCAGTAGTTCTGGAAGCGGGGCAGCCATCGCCACGGTACCGGTAAGGGTACCGTTCCCCGCTGGCCCAGCCCCGTGTTCGGAGGCGCCAGGCAGCTGGCCGGTCAGCTGACCGAGCGGCTGACCGAGCGGCTGACCGAGCGGCACGCCCCAGGCGGCAAGGTAGGCGGCGAGGAGGCACTCGACAGCGGCGAGCGCGGACCAATCAGCGAGCCTCACCGAATCACCAAGCCACGGAGTGCCATTCGCGCCGCTGCCGTCGCTGCGCGGAGCTGTGAGCGGCAGCAGCGGTCGCGACTGCTGCTGCTGCTGCTGCTGTTGCTGCTGCTGCGCGCGGCGGCTCCCAAGCAGAGCGCGCGCGATGAGCTGCCGAGCTAGCGTGACGAGCAGCCCGCACGCAGCCATCGCCATCGCCACGTGCAGCGGCCAGAGCGCTGTGAGCGTCAGCAGCGCCGCCGCCGTCGAGGGCGCCGCCGAGGGCGCCGCCGAGGGCGCCGCCGAGGGCGCCGAGACGAGCAGCGGAGCTCCAAATCCGATAAGGGAACCGGAGAGCACGCCCACGCTGACGAACCCGCCGACGAGCGCGAGCATCGAGGCGGCATCGGCGAACGCGTGGCCCGTCGGCGGCAATATGAGCTTGCGCACCGCGCCGGTCGACGCAGCCGCCGAGGCCCCCGCGGCATTGGAGGTCGCGCCCACGACGGCGCCCTCCTCTGTGTCGAAGGCAGTGCTCGTGAGGAGCGCCTCGGGCAGCTGATCGAGTGAGAGACGTGCGTGCGAGTAGGCCCACGGTGCAGCAGTCTCAACGAGCGCGAGCAGATCCCGCACGGCCGCGTCGCGCACTGCGATCGGATCCGCTGGCTTGGTGCCGCTGGCTTGGCGGGCTACCGCCGCCGGCCCACTCACCTTGGCACCGCCCTTGGCTCCCTTGGTGGACTCTTGCGAGCGGCATGAGGCCTTGGAGGTATCGGCGGCGACCGCTGCGGCGGCCGGCGCGGCGATCGGCGCCTCAAGGGACATGCCACCGTAAATGGCCGCGGCCGCCTCTTCGTCCTCCGCCGCCGCAAACTCATCCAGTGCTTCGTCACTCGGGTCGGCGGAGGCGAGCGCGGGGGTGTACGGGGCGACGGGCTGCGGCCGCCCGAGAATGAACGGTGCGCCACCGGGCGTCGTGAGCCCACCGTTGCGCCCGCCGTTGCGCTCCTCGGCCTCCGCCTGCCGCCGGATCACCCTCTGCAGCTCCTTGTACTCGATGGCACCGCCGCCGTCGCGGTCAAACGACTCGAAGAGCTTATCGACCTCAACATTGGGCACATCGTACCCGAGCAGGGCGACCGCCTTGCGCAGCTCCGCCTTGCGCACCGTGCCGTCACCGTCCGAATCCCACTGGCGGAAGAGGTCAAGCACTTTGGCGTGGTTCGCCGCCAGCGCGTACCGGAGCTCCTGCTGGATGCTGTTCACAGCCGCGACCGCCTGCGCTGCAGCGCGCTCTGCACGCTCGGCAGCCGCCTTGTAGTCGGCGGCGCCGTTGTCGCTGCTGCTTGCAAAAGGCAGCGCCACGCCGTCGCTACTGCTACTAAAGGGCAGCGCTGCGCCGCCACCGCCGCGCCCGGCACCACTGCTGCTGCGGCTCATACCGCTCGGCACAAGGAAGCTGCAGCTGCCGAGCAGGCCGCTCATGCTCCGGCTGCTCCCGGTGTTGCCACCGCTGCCACCGCTGCCACCGCCTAGGCTCATGCCGCTGCTCGCGAGCGATGAGCTGGCCGCACCTGCGCCAGCCGATGAGCTGCCCGCACCTGCGCCAGCCGACGAGCTGGCCGCCGACGTGCCGCAGACGTCTGTAAAGCGGGCAGGCGCGGGTGCGGAGAAGCGACGCGACGAGAGCTCGAGAGCAGCACTCGGATCCCTAGACACCTGAGCGCGCAGCTCGCGTAGCCGCTTGAGCTCCGCCGCGCGCTGGTCGAGTGTCACGCGCTCGCGCTGTGCAGCCTCGCGCAACTCTTTCAGCTCGCGCAGCTCTTGTAGCTCCTTTTCGTTCGCGCTCATCCCGATCGTGCTCATGCCAATCGACATCTTCTGCACAAGAGCGTCAGCTCGTCCAGAATCCGCCGGCGCCGGCGCCGCTTCCGGCTTGAGCGGCAACGGTAGGCCCTTGCTGCTGCTGCTGCTGCTGCTGCTGCCACCCTTGTCGCCGCGCTTCGAATCATCAGCCAGATCTGCGTAGCGGGCGACCGATGCCTGCTCCAGCTGCACGAGCTCCTCTTCAGTGAGACGCTCGCCGCGAACGAGCCGATCCTTGAGCTTCTGGATCGGATCAGCAGCGAGCTGCTTCTTCGTCGGCTTCGCTGTGCTCGCCACTGTCGGCGCCTTGGCCGGCGCGGGCGACATTGCTCGCCGGACCTTCTCCATCAAAATGGACTGAGGCCCCGACGAGGAACTCAATCGGTTTGGAAACGCGTTGAACCCGAAAATGAAGCGTGAACAGCGCGAACCAGAAAAGACAACGGGGAACCCCCAGTTCAGTTCAGTTCAGTTCAGTTCAGTTCCGTTAGGTTGTCTGTTGTTTATGTAGTAACTGAACTGAACTGAACCCCCACCTCTCCGCGCCCGCCGCGTGCGGCCGCGCCGCCATCGGCATCGCCGCGCCGCAGCCTCCCGCCACCGGCTTCAGCCGCTGTCGCACCGGTTGAAGTTGCGCGGTTTGGGCATTTAGGTAGTACATAGTCATGTAAATAGTATCTAGTAAGGATTCTGCCCGTTTCAAGCAAAGCGTTCTGTCGCTTATCTGTCGCGCAGCACAATGTAGACCATTAACAAAAGAACGCAGCCACCTACCAAGCACGTACGACACCCTAGGTTGGCCAACAGTGGGGGGTCGGGGAGATAGTTTGGAGTTTGCGAGACTCGCACACCGCCGGCGCTCGGACGAAAGCGTAACGCGCCTTACTGGTACCGTAGCTGGGCCGGGCCTCCGCCTGGCGCCAAGGCAGAGCCTCCAGGATGCCTCGTGCGCGAGCAGAGCCCCGTGCCTCGCCAGCCAGTGAGAGCCAGCGCGATGGGCCCCACACGTCTCTGAGTGGAGCGAGTGGGACGCCAACCGACTCGACATCACGCGACGCTTTACTGCCCATCCTGCTCGTCCGACGTCCAGAGGGTGAGGTTGTCGCGGAGGAGCTGCATGATGAGGGTCGAGTCCTTGTAGCTCTCCTCGTCGAGCGTGTCGAGCTCGGCGATCGCGTCGTCGAAGGCCTGCTTCGCGAGGTCGCACGCCTCCTGCGACTTGCCCTGCACCTCGTACAGGAAGACGGAGAAGTTGAGCGCGAGGCCGAGGCGGATCGGGTGCGTGGGCGCGAGGCCGGAGGCCTTGTCGGTGGCCGACTTGTACGCCTCCTCCGCGTTGGTCGCGTGCTCCAGCTTGGTCCCGCCCTGAGCAAACTCGGCGAGGTACCGGTAGTAATCGGCCTTCATCTTCAGGTAGAAGACCGAGGCCTCGGCGCTGCCGCCCGCCTTCTCGATGAGGGTTGAGCTGAGCAGCTCGAGGATGTCGGTGCAGATCTTGTTGAGCTCGTCGAGGACCTTGGCCTCGTACGTGGTCACGAGCGCCGTCTTATCGCCGCCCTTCTCCATCTCCTTGCTTTTGATGGAGCCAATGATGCGGAGCGAGGCGCGGCGGGCGCCAACGACGTTCTTGTACGCGACGGAGAGAAGGTTGCGCTCCTCGAGCGAGAGGTCGTTGGACGCCGCCTGGGCCACCTTCTTCATGTACTCCACCATCTCGTCGTAGCGCTCCGCCTGCTCCGCGAGCTTGGCCATGTACACGTCATCGGCGGAAGACATTGCTTCGGTAGGGCTGTCACGTGGGGGAGGGGCGCGGGGTCGCGGTCATGGGGATGGCCGAAGGCGGGCGGCCAGTCGGAAGGCACGCGGAAGTGCCAAGGGTGCGGTGACGGTGTCGCCGGCAATGGCGCGCGCCGCCGCGCGCGCGCCGCCGCCGCGCATGTTGCATCACGCACTTTGTAGGCGCGCGGCTTTCGGCGGTGGCGCCGTTGCCTCAAATCAAGTCAAGTCAAGTTTGAGCGCTTCCACCAGACGATAGTTCCCTCCCCAGCCTGAAGCCTTGGCCAATGCAATGCCGATCCCATCAGCACGAGCAATCAAATGTTGTGAGCGAAGCTGTTCGAGCAGATGCTCCATCCTGGTTCTTGTTCAGGCTCCGGTTCCCGTCCGGCTCGCTCTCAGGCTCGTCGCTCATCAGCGGTAATGTAGGTAATACCTCTTACAGTGACATTGTCTCTAAAGAAAGTTGGAGGGTACAGGTAGGATAGTACGGGTACATAAACGCGCTCCATTATGGTCTGTTGGCATGCCGCAGCCAGCGCTGCTGCACAAGAGAAGAGCGCGCCGAAGACGCCTGCACAGATGCCTCATCACATTGCCTTCGTTTCTGTATCTTTGCTACGCGCCCTGTCGACCGCATCGGCGCCTGGGAGACGCCATGAAGAATCCAACCACATGGGGAGCCTGCCCTTGGGCAGCTCGTTGAGAACACACGCAGCGATGAGGAGTGTACCGCCAACGGCGTCCAGCCCGCCGAACTGCTCGTCGATGAGGACAAAGGCGAGCAGCGATGCCCAGAGTGGCTCCGATGCGAGGATGATTGTCGCATCTGTCGCAGGCACGTACCTGAACGCGTACGACTCGATCGCGATTGCCAGGGCAGTGGTGCCAAGGCCCATCCATAGCAGGCCCATCAGCAGAGTCGGGTTCTGGACCACCTCGGGCAGATGCAGATTCGGCGCCCCGCCTGCTTCAGCGGAGGCCCAGCCGAGAGCAAACAAACCGACGACCGCGACTTTCGCGGCGGATACGGAAAGCGCCTGGTCGGGGTACTTACGCATCAAGTGCTCAAGCCGGATGTACCCCGTCCCAAATCCGATAGGTTGAGCGAGGGACCAGAGGTCCCCGATGCAGGGACTCGAGGCGCCGCCAAGCTCGAGGATGCCGACACCCACGACGGCAATGATAGCGGACGCGACGGTCTGAGCCTCGAAGCGTCGGTTGAGGAACGCCATCACGCCAGCTACCCAGAGGACATGAAGGGAGCAAATGAATGCAGACTTGTCTGCGCTCGTCGTTGCAAGGCCAATTGCCTGCCCAAAGTAGCCAAGCGAGATCCAGCATCCGATCTCAACACCGCCCAGGAGGGCTGCGCTGCTTCCACGTGCGAGGAATGGCGCTAACGCCAGGCCGGCAATGCTGAAGCGGAGTGCAGCATTCTCTGAGGGTAATAGCGATGGCAGCGTGGCATACATCATCTTGGTCGTGGCGAAATTGCTCGCCCAAACAATTGTCAGACCTAGAACTGCTGCCCGCCAGACCCATCCTGGAAGCTTGCCTTCTCCGCTCTTTGTGAGGAGCTGCACCTTCGCCTGGTCGCTAGATACCATTATCTCGGAGACATTTTTTATGGTGGGCATTTGCATGAGTGCGTGTGGGCAGCGCGATGATGCACGGGTGTCGCTATGATGGTGGGCATTTGCATGGAGCACGGGTGTGCGCACCACCAGCGCGGCAATGGGAATCAGCATCATCATAGTGACGTCGACCATCCTTTAAGCAATTCACGGGGGTGACGAACCTCGAGGTGTGGGGAAATTGATCGAAAGTCAATGAACGTTCGAGGTGCTGCCCTTCGCGTATTTGAGTTTGCTTTGTACGTGTTGGTGTGTTGTGAATGAACATGAACATCCTCCTGAGCGGCCACCCTGCGTCTCTTCACAGCAAAAAATGGCGCAATGTACGAAGTCGGCCGTGCCGCCTGCCAGCGGAGGAGCGTGGCCACCGGCCGAACAGGCCGAACCGGACGCTGGCTCAGACGGCATCTTCTCTCGCCGACGCCTTCATGACGCCATGCGAAGATACGTTCAAAGATACGGTTCGACAGGCACAGCCAATCCGCAGCAGGCACTTCATCTTGCGGCTCACATCGCGGCGATCACCATTGTGATCATGAAGATCGGCTCGTTTATCAGGCGCAGGAGTGCGCCTGTTCGAGCGACGCTGGTTCTTGCGGCGGCTGCGGCCTCGGCGATTTTGCTGAGCACGCGGGCGACCCTCACAGCAAGCGTGGCCACAGCGCCCGTTGCAAACGAGGCCGTCGTCCACGACGTGTGCGGAGAGGCAGCCTCCGACGAGGACTATGTTCCTTGGGCCGCGGCAATCCCGAGCAGATCCTCGCGCGAGGCTGTGCTCCTCGACGCGGATCATCTCAGCGGCGTCTTTGAGTGCCTGGCGCTGCGAGACAGGGCAGCCGCTGCAGTGTGCCGTGCTTGGCGCGCGGCATGGGTGCAGCACCTTGAGCAGCTCCGTTTGCTCGTGCCCAGCGCCGCCGCGGTCGCCGCACCGCTCGTGAGCGAGCCGAGTGCGGCCATGCTGCTTCCCGACGGCCGGCTGTGCGTTGCCGACAAGTTGCACATCGCGCTGCTTTCGTATGATAGGTGTCAAGTGGAGCGAGTACTTGCCGACCCTACAGCACCGCTCGGATGCGTGCTGCACCTGCGCTCGGATGGCAGCTCGCTGTACGCGCTCGAAAAGGGGGGGCGGCTGCGGCGGTTCGGGCTGGCCTGCGGCGCCGTGCTCGCACGGACAGACTCGCTCGTGTCACCTGTGGGCCAGCACCGTACAGTCCGGCCAGCACCTCCGGCCCACGCGATGGAATTGTACCGTGGCACGCTGTACGTCGTCACGTGCCATGCGTTCCACGTCCTCAGTCCCGAGACGCTTGTCGTGCTGCGCAAGGTCAGCCACGGCGGCATCCCCAACCTGCGGGGCATGGTAGCAGTGCCGGCGCCGCCCGCCGACGGCGCTGGCGCGTACACTTCTTGGACGCCGACGCCGCTGAGGCGGCACACGGAGGCGGCCTCGGCGTCCCCCACAAAGGGTGCGATGCCCTTGGAAAAGGTGGTCACGCTCACGACGACGCCCGGAAAGGGGATCACGCCTGCGAAGGGAGGTACCCCGGCCGCGAAGCGTAGTGACTACTCCTCACAGCTAACCTTCACAGGTACCCCAGCCGCGAAGCGTAGTGACTACTCCTCACAGCTAACCTTCACAGGTACCCCGGCCGCGAAGCGTGGTGACTCCTCTTCGTTGTCGCCCGCTTGCAGAAGCAGTGCCGCGGCTATGGCCAGTGCGAGTGCGGCGGCGGCGCGGCTGTATGTAGCCTCCTGGAACGATGGGCTGCACGTCTTCACACTCGAGGGCAAGTTTCTGCGCGTGCTCGCACGACAGAGCGACAGCGGGCTGAGCGATTGCGGTCTCTTAGGAGATGAGCTGCTTCTGCTCTGCCACCGCGAGCCGCATAGCTGCGTCGAGTTCTGCCGCGTACGCGACGGCGTGACGCTGCGCACGCACCCACTGTGCCGAGGGTTGCGCGGCGCGGCGCCCCAGCGCATGGCCGTCGGGGCAGGCGACGCCGTCGTCGTCATCTTCTCCGCACGGCGCATGCCCGCAAAGACGACCGTTGAAACCCTCCACTGCTGGAGTGAGGGCACGCACGTGAGCGGAACGGTCATGATCAATGGACAGTGAGAAAATTTTCTTCCCTGCCTGCTCTGTCTGCAGAAGTGTAAGCTGCGACGGGTCGGGGGAACGGCAACGCCGACGAGTGAGTTAGTCCTGACGTGACTCCTCCACCTGGACGACGCTGCTCCTCCGTCCTCGCCCGGCCTGTCGAAACGAGCACAGTTGAACACAAATCCTCAACGACAAGTGCTATCGATTGCTCTCGGTGTCAGCCCGCCGATTATACGAGAGATGAAGAAGTAGAAGAGTCGTACCTGCTTGTTAGCAAGATGCCCTGAAGTTGCTTGTCAGCTTCCAACATCTTCACTTGCGTTCCTGACGGTACGGTGCGTCTTGCCGAGGTGGCAATTTCACGCGAACTTCACTGCGTTCGTCTCGGCTGCCTGCGCCCTCCACGCTGTGTCTCCACGGGACCTGTGGTGGTGCGACTTGCCGTGGGGCAATTTCACGTGAACAAAACGTTCAACTCGGCGCGCGAGATCGTCGAGATCGTGGAGGGATTGGTCCAGGTCATTTTTTGTCAATGCGATGGACCGCAGCGACAGTGCTGCTCTTTCCGCTGGCAGCAGGCTACCACAGCAGCTTGCCGTTAGCACGGCTAACCGCGCCGTCTCGCTTGCCGCAGCTGTCCCCGCAATGCCCTGCGTCGCTGCCATGCAGCCGCGCCGCAGCCGTCCGGGGAAGCGGCCACCGTGCACGCATAAGCGTGCGCGCGGCCGCCGACGGCGCTGCCGAAGGCAAGCAGACGGCCTTGGTCAAGTACGCCCTGATCGTGCTGCTCGTGCTTCAGAACTCGCTCACCGCGATCCTTGCGCGTAACTCGCGCATCCCGCCAGCCGGCGGCGGCCAGCTCTACCTGGGCAGCGTGGCGGTCCTCGTGGCCGAGGTGATCAAGCTGCCGATCTGCTTGGGGCTCATCGCAAAGGACGTGGGCGGCGTGCGCGCCATGCTGCAGCAGGTGTGGCAGCAGATCTTCGTGCGTTGGCGCTCGACGCTGCAGATGGCCGTGCCGGCACTATGCTACTGCCTGCAGAACGCACTCTTCTTTGTCGCCCTCTCGAGGCTGTCGGCGACCTCGTACCAGCTGTGGTCGCAGTCGAAGACGCTCTTCACCGCGCTCTTCTTCGTCTTCTACCTCGGCAAGCCGCTGCGCCGGCAGCAGTGGATTGCCCTCTCTCTGCTCAGTGCGGGAGTCGGCCTCGTGCAATACACGGAGGCAGCGATGAAGGGCGGCGCGGCCGCGGCGGCGGCGGCGGCGGCGTCGAGCGTGGCGGGGAGCGCGGTCGCGGTTGGCGTGGCGGCCGTGCTCGCCTCGTCGCTGCTCTCGGGCTTCGCCAACGTCTACTTCGAGAAGGTCGTCAAGACACAGAGCGATGTCAGCATCTGGATGCGCAACGTGCAGCTCGGTCTCTTTTCGCTGCCGCAGGCCGCGGCGCTCGTGGTGGCGGACTGGCCCACGATCGCCGCCCAGGGGCCGCTTGTGGGCTTCTCGGCCCTCGTATGGAACGTCGTCCTTCTCAAGGCACTTGGAGGTCTCCTCGTCGCAGCCGTTGTCAAGTATGCTGACAATGTCCTCAAGACGTATGCGACGGCGATCGCGATCGTGCTCACCTTCGCTGTCGGCTGCGTCCAGACCCGCACGATGCCCACGATCGCCTTCTTGCAGGGGCTCGCCATGGTCATCGCCTCCATATTCCTGTACAACTTCTCTGGCAAGGCCAAGCCAGGCGCCTTCGGGTTCCTTCAGGCGAGCGCCGCCGATGTGGTCCAGCAAGGGGCCGCCGACATCGTCCAAGGTGCCGCGGACATCTTGCAGGGCGCCGCCGACGCGCTGCAGGAGGCCGCCGATGCGCTGCAGCCCACTGAGGAGGGCGCTGAGGAGGCTCATAACCGATCACGGCTTGGGCGCATGCTCGCTCGTCTCCGGGCGATCCGGGCGCGGGGTGTCCGCAATCCAGACAAGGATCCATGAGAAGCCGAATGGCCGAACGCAGGATCCAGGTGAACGCCAGCCGGAGGGATCATGGCCTCGCCTGCCCCCTCCCTCACCGCCTCCTCCTTGCTCGGAAGGGGAGGACGGAGAGATCAGCTGTGCGTTTTTCGCTCGGCCGGGGTGACCTTTATCGTTGTCTCGGCTCGCTCGCGGCTATGGCGACGATATAACGATATAAGGCCCGACCCTAAGAGATGGGTAGATGGCCGTGTGTGTGGCAGTGTGGGACATTCGTACTTTGCCATCATACTAAGCGAAGGCCCTAGCGGCCCTCTGCCTCTCGACGTCGCGCTGCGCGCGCTCTCTCTAGTAACGATACTTGGTGCTGTAGTCCTTGGGTGACACGACGAGGCCGCGGCCCTTGCGCGCGCCGCGGTAGATCGTCTCAACGATGTCGATCATCTCCTGCTTGTCTGGGATGGCCCAATTGATCTTGTTGTTGTTGCCGGTGCCAAGGTCAATCATGATGTGCTTGTTGCGGAAGAAGAACATCACGGTGCACGGGTCGTAGAGCTCGTACATCGTGTTGAAGTCGGGTACCTCGCTAATGTCGACGAGGTAGATGACGGCATAGTTCTTGACTAGCTCGGCGATCCCGTAGAGCACCTCGTCCATCTGCATGCAGGTGGGGTCGTAGTCGTGCCCAAAGCGGAGGACTACGACCCGATCCTCCTCTGAGAGGATGGCTTGGTCGACCGCCCACCCGGTGTTGAGGTGCGGCATGAGATAGCTCATGGCGCACTGCTGAACCCCTGGTGGCGATGGACTACGACTGCGCTTGCAATGGCGGTCACCCGACCGGCGCTCTCCTACGTCGACACGCGTTTTCACCCCCCGTGTTCGCCGCGCCATGTCAAGCAGGTCAATGTGTCCGACCCCCGCTCATTACGCAAACTACGTGTTCTGTAGAATTCGCACAAAAAACTTATCCCAATTCGGCGCCGTCGGCATTCGGCGCTCCCGTCGGGCTGCGGCATCGGCGCGTCGCCGCTTTCATCACCCATGGCCACCGCGGAGCACAAGGCCTCGGTCTGGTCAGAGTTGTGCGACTTTTACGATGACGGCTCCTCGTACGGCACGCTTTCGCAGCGCATTCACGGGCTGCAGGCGGCCAAGCAGGCGGCCATGGCAGGTGCACCCAAGGAAGTCATTGTGGGCGCACTTCTGCATGACATCGGCTGGAAGCTCGCACGCGAGGTGAGCGCGGCGTCATAAAAACCACGAGTGCGCATCCCCGGGTGCTCTCGCTCGCTGACGCGCCACGATCCGAGCCTCGCAGATTCCAAACTCGGAGCGATCCATGATCAGCAACGGCGAGAGGGCTGCGTCCATCTCGTTGCAGGCTCCCGAGAAGGGCTGCATCGCCGAGAAGCTCGGCATCCTGTCGCACTGTGAGATCCCCGAGGGCGCCGATGAATCGCAGTTGCGCGCCCAGCACGACGTCATCGGCAGCACGTGGCTGCGCATGAAGGGTTTCGACGAGACGGTGGCGCACATCACCGAAGGACACGTGCTCGCAAAGCGCTTCTTGTGCTTCAAGGAGGCCGACTATCACGATAAGCTGAGCAAGGGCTCGCAACGCACGCTCGAGTTCCAGGGAGGACCGATGAATGCCGAGGAGGCCGCCATCTTTGAGCGTGACCCTATGTTCGGCACGTGCGTCGAGATGCGCCGGTGGGACGAAGGGGCAAAGGAACCCCACTGGCCCGTTGAGGACCTCGACCACTACGAAGAGATGGTCAAGGCATGCATCGTGCGCGGCCCCTCGACGGCGGCCGAGTGCGCGGCCTTCGCCACGTACTCGCGCAAGGGCAACACCATCACCGGCTTCACGACGCCGCCGCCCGAGGCCAATGAGGAGGACAAGGATGACTGCGGGAAGCGTGCGAGGCTGTGGGCGCCGCCCATCCCGGCACAGAAGTGCCTGCGTTCGCCGCGCGCGACGGAGCTGCTCGCGCAGTGGCACGAGAAGGGCTATGTGGTGCTGCGCTGCGAGGAGTGGCTCGGTGCGTCCACTGCTGAGCAGCTTGGCCGGTTCGCTCACGAGGTGCCCAAGCTGCCGTATGACGGCGTGTGCGTCAACGGCCCGTTCCACACATGGGAGAAGGACGTCGACGGCAAGACGGTGCCAAGCCGCACCGAGGCCTACGCCGACCACCACCCGGGGCTCAACGCCTTCTTGCGCGGCCCCGACTCGCCACTGCAAGCAGTCGTGCGACTCCTCGCCGGTGAGGCAGTCGCTCTGTACAAGGACAAGCTCAACTACAAGGCCCCGGGCGGTGGCGGGTACGCGCAGCACCAGGACGGCTACCGCGGGCTGGGTGTGCCGCAGTACGAGTCGCCCGAGAAGCGCGGCTTCATCGCGTACGTGTGTATGGTGGCCGTGGACGCGATGACACTTGCCAACGGGTGCCCCGAGGTCGGTTGGGAGACGTGGCAACGCAAAGAGGGTTGGCTGCAGCACAGGGACGACGATGGCAAGTGGACCTGCTCGGACATGGGCCCGTTTCATCCTATCGAGCTCGACAAGGGCGACGTGCTCATCTATGACAACTTCATGCCACACAGGAGCGCAAAGAACACCAGTAACACGTGGCGCCGGGCCCTCTTCGCAATCTATTACGGCAACGAGACGACGCCGCGCGACTTGCGCAAGGAGTACTATGAGGCCGAGGCCAACGGGCGACGCAAAGACGGCTCTGCCAAGTGTGGCGGCCGTGCCAATGAATTCCACACAGGTGATCCCGTCATCGTGCCAGCTGGCGTGCTGCCTGAATGGACTGAATTCCACTAGTGAGCACGCAGCCGTTGGCACGCGCACTTTCTCTCCATGCGCGAGTTCAGAGCGGTGAGGGCAGGCGAGGTTCAGTCGGCAGAGTCGACGGATGAACAAGTCGTAGTGTCGTGTACCAGAGCTACAAGACCTGGGGATGTAGAAGGTGCGACGGCGGCCTGGCTGTCGGCGGCTTGTGCGTTGTGGCAGGTGCGGGTGGGCGTCATCCGATGTTATAATGTGGCGTTTCGCGAAAAGCGGGTTTCACCTGAGAACACGTATTCAGACTCCATCATAATTAATCCTTAGTGACTTGCGTAAGCCGCGATATGACCCAATGACGCACGTGACGTGCGGTGCCGCTGAGACGTTGGATGCACCGAGCGACACTGAGACGTGAGTCGTGACGTGCGCGCCGGTGAGTCGTGAGGGAATTTCGGACGTCCGTTCGCTTGCCAAGCGTTATCATAACCTCGTCTGCGCAGTGCGCTGCGCACCCCGAATGGGAACCGCACACGTGTTGTGTTCGGTTTCCGCCAAGGCTTGATTCTCTACTCGGCACTACAACTACACACAGCTACTAGCAAGGCCCTTGGCTCTTTGGGTTTGGCCCTTGATTTGGCCCTATACACGTAGGAGGACAATGATTTCGCCGCGAGCGCAACGCACCCTCCGCTCGTCCAATCCTGCCGGCCTGCCGGGTCTCCCAGCTCTCGTCGGCGACGAGAATCTCCCTGTCGTGTGGCCAGTCGAGATGATTGTCGGCTGACTCTACTATCAATGCACCGGAGGGGCCGGAGCCCGGAGAGTAGAGGATACGGGCCTGTACAGCTGTCGGGAGCTCGCTTCACCCTCGACCCTGTGAGCGCGGCGCGTCGACCACGTCCCTCGCTGTGCGAGACACTATCAGCAGAGGCGACACGCCCTCGTCGTGAGCTGTCGCGGAGTCGCGGACGTTGGAATGGATATCCCCGTCGCCATCGGCGTAATGGAAGATCACCGTCCCCATGATGACCAGACCAAAGCCGACGAGCTGCAACCAGCTCAACTCATGCCATCTCTCGGCTGTGCCCATGCGGCCGTGTCCCGTCCAGTAAAGCGACATGTCGATCAGCCACACGAGCGGCGCCACAAGCAAGTTGAGAACGGCGGACTGCAAGGCAGAGCCATGCTCACAAACCCCGAAGAGCCCGATGTTGTAGAAGAAGAGGCACACGAAGGCCACGCCGATCAAGATCCAAAGCTCGGCCGAGTCGGAGAGCATGTGCATGTCGTCACGAATGTCCTCGTGCCAGATAGCAGACACGTTGCACAGGGCCTACATGCACGCAGGCACCCACGAGAGCTGAGCAGCCATGAGCTCAAGGAGCTCAAGGAGGTCTTCGAAGGCTATGCGAGGTTCAATGAAGCGCTGCAGGGCAGTGGACGTGGATAAGGTTCAACACGTTGGAAGAAGTGCCGGCGGATTACCGGCGGATTCGGCGTCGCGGCGAGCACAGCAAAGATTGGCACGTAGGCGACCACTCCGTACATGCCCATCGCGCCGACGGAGGCATACGTAGAGAGCTCGCTCTGCTGCAAAAGTACCTCGCCTACCGAGTTCTCCGCAGCCATGGCAAGCTCGGCGCAGAGGCAGAGCCCTACTCCGATGAGTAGGGTGTTGGACAAGCCGATGGAGCTGGCCTTAGATTCGAGAAGCTGTGACAGGCCGATCAGGGTGCAGCCGCACGTCAGCACCGCAATGGCGAACACTTCCTTGCGTCTTAGAGGCTTTTTGAGGAACAACCAACGGATCAGTGCATTGAAGACAGTGCCAGCTGAGGCCAACATCGTCTCGGCCGATGCAGGCACCCACAGCAGCCCTGCGAAGATGAGCCAACTCCCAAGGAAATCGAGCGCTGCTGGTATGATGAGCAGCAGAAGCTCCCGCCTGAGGCGCGTTCCTGGTGTCTTGAGAGGAGTGGCGTCTGATGCGATCAGCATCGGTGTGCCAGGCAGATCGGCCTGGACGAGCGATGTTCGAACTTTGCGTCTCCGGCAGTGAATGGCAACGTCAACAAGACCAACACAAGCCATCGCAAGAAACATTACGTACTCGAGGAAGAACGGATTGGAGAAGCTGCGGAGTTTTCCGGAGCGGTCGTGCGCCTTTGTTGCGTAGATCTCGCGTGTGATCGGCGTAAGCAAAGTGTTAGACACGACCATCATGGTGGCGAAAACCACGAGGCGGCTCGGCATGATTGAAGGCAGGCGCTTGTTCCTGTGAAGGGTGTCGACCTACATGTATAAACATTGGCTGTGAAGGAATCCTAGAAAAATGTGCTTGACACATACATGTACATTGTGGGACATACATTGTAGGGATTTAAACCTTCTGTACACAAACCTTGGGCGCCCAGTCGGATTGATGGGGACGGTGGCGGCCCAGGTGGTGGCAATGGGTGGCGGGTCCTTGTCCGAAAGCGTCTGTGCGTGAGCGCAGCACCATCACGACGCGCGACGCCAGCTAGACGCCAGCGCACCCGAACAGTTGCCCAGTTGTCGCCGCGCCAACGAGCGCGGTCGAGGAGTTTTTGAAGGCCAGAAGGGGCGATCGCCGATTAGGGGTGGCGAGCGTGACCGTGAGGCTTCTTTCCCTTCATCTTTACTCAGTCTCGAGTAGCACGGCGACTGAAGATGGTGATGTTCAAGGTACAAGGAGTTCGCAATTCCCCTCGGCCTCGCGGCCTCGCCCGAAACCAACTCGACGTCGTTCCGACTCACATGGAGAGGAGTACCTTTAATTACGTGTGTTCAGACGGCCAAAAGGCCGCCGTTATCGCCCGGCCCCCTCTGCCGCGACTCGCGGCGCTTCGCACACGAGACCACTCCGAAGACCACGGGGCTGCCTCGGAGACTCCCACAGGGAACGAAGACCACAAACCGGTACAACGCGACACTAACGCGACACCCACAGATGAAACGACAAGCGGAACGGGGGGTCGAGAAACAGTAAAACGACAGATCGGCTGTCGGGGGGCACTGTCGGCAGTCACTGTAGACATCGACACCGTGAGTCAGTCCCACATACCCTTGCCCACATATTACGTCAGGGGAAGCGAGCGCGCGCCCGATTAGGAAATCGGGGCGCGGTGCCACGCACCGGGGGCCGCATCAAGCCGGGGCTAGGGCCAGACACAGGGGGCACACATTAACAAATGACGGTAGGGGCCGTCTGGCGGGCATGAGCCCGGTCACTGCCGAGTGGGCCGCATTCGTTTCATCTGAGCCAGAGGAGCCTTAAGTGTTTCCTTCGGACGGTTCAGATGCGTCCCACCGCCAAGGCTTCGGTCGGGCCAGACTAGCCAGCGATTGGGGCCAAACTGAGGGTTGGGTGAGCCCAACTTGAAGGTCTTCGAGTGACCACTTCCATCCCGCACTGTGCAGCGATTTGAACACTCTCGAAAACCCGGCGTCCCGGGCAGGCTGAACTTGGGCCTGCCTTTTTCGTCAAAGGTGCAGTCGATCTTAAAGGTATCAGGCTCGATCGAGAGCTCTATGTCAGGCCCGGCGATGATGGGTCGCTCGCCGAGTACAAGTGCTCCCGGAGGATAGATGACGTAGCCCACGCCGCCCAGGATGGCCGGCCACAGCGAATTGTTGCGCTCATGCACACTCAATCCTGTGGGACGTTGTCCCGGGAGCATTGCGTGCCTGCTATGAGGTGGGCCCGCGCCAAAGGAGTTGTCATTCTGAGTGTACGATCCGACATAATAGATGGTCGCATTCGCTGGCAGACGCACGCTGTTCAGATGGCCCCAAAGGTCGGGATGCAGACGCGCGTCGTCCTCGAGGACGAGGGCCGAGGGCAACTTCCGATCCATCATGTCGATGTAGGCTGCCTTATGCTTCATCGCGAGCGAGATGGTCCCGTTTGCGATGGGCTTGCGTGTGGGATTCCAAAAGTTATCGGCGACGCAAGGATGTATGCACAGCCGCTGCTGATCCGTCAACACGGCCTCGTACTGCTCCTTCGTGCAGCAGAGCACCCACGTGACGTCGGCTGCACACATACGTTTCAATTGGGCCTCGATAGAGACTCGACGTCTCGTCAGGTGCGCCGCGTGCAGGACGTACACAGCGGGCTGCGGCGGCACGGGCCCCGAGCAACTCGGCCCCTGTGCGTAGTTGTGGCGCTCCATGCACTCGGGCTTGAGGACGTGTGCGCGCATCACCCTCCCGAAGCAATTGTTGAGCCCACGAGTAAGCCCACGAGTACTCAACTTTGAGTGCGGCCCCTCTTCGACAGCAGAAGCTTCGCGCGCAGACCTGCCATGCGCAGAACCTTCCCGCGCAGGGAGGTGCGCAGTGAGGTGCTCGGGAGTGCTCTCATTGAAAGCCCGTTCCTGCTCCGCAAGGTACTTCGCCTTGTGCTTGTACTCTTGTTCCTGGTGTCTTGAGCACGGAAAGTGGCCTCGATACTGCCATGGCATCACCCTTGGGGGGAACTTGAGACCCATGAAGGAGACAGCCTCGCCGTGGTTGAGCGTGCCTGCCCAAGGCGATCCCCATAATTGGTAGACTGGATCGCGCTCGACCGTGGGCTCTTTCCAGTGCGGCCACGAAGCGAACGGGTTCATCAGCGGGATGGCGAGGGCGCGCTCGCCGCATCGCTTCTGAGAGACACGAACCTGAGTGCCGTTGACGTCGACGACCACGTCGTAGAAATTCGTATTCAGTGCCGCTATCACGCCGTCGCAGCCCAGCACACCGCCTAACTTCCACCCGTACGGGTCTGGATGCTGCAGGCAAATAGCTCGCCACACACCCGTGGAGAAGGTCTCATAGAGTTTTAAAACTCGCTGGCGCTGTGGGTTTGGCTCACCATTGGGCAAAAACATTCTGACGTGATTGTCATGCGGTGCAACGAAAGCGGCCTTAACGCGCTCCTCCATGATGCGCAGCGCTTCCGGGGTGAACGCATCGCCTTCGTATCCCTGGATATCGACGTCCATGACATCCACGTCGCCCGAAATGGATGAGAGCACGTCCGCCATGTTACCTGAGCATGCATTCGTCGTCTTGTTGGCTGTTGCTCCACCGCCGTAGAATGAACAGGCACCCGGCGGCGAGCGCGCCTGCTTGCGCTGGCATTCGCCGTATTCGGGCCCGCTCCTCACTGCACCAAGGAACGCTCGCTGAGCTGAGAGACGCTCGGTGGGGATGTCGAAACCGTTCATGCCTACAATCATCTGCAAGCAGTCATCAATTGTGTTGGTTCCATGGACAACGTGGATTTGCACCCGATCGAGCAGGTTCCTGTTGAAACGCCTGAGGGCCATGAGGTGCGTGCCTGTCCAATAGCCAAAACCTGCTCCCACTTCGAGCTGGTTGTACTTTGTGGCGGATTCGCATGCAAGGAAAGCGGTCAGAATGTGGAACCGGTACTCACAGGTCTCCTCGTTCTGCTCCGGCCATGATGTTTGCCACCGAATGCTCCTTTGGTCGCCAACCGTCAGGGCATCGGCATTAGCAGCCGTGCTCATGGTGAGCATCGCAAGCGGCAGCATGATGAGATGGCAAGCACGCCTGTCGTGCGGGCGCGACCGATCTCTCATGCGCGCGGCGTGCCGAATCCCCAGTGGATAGCCCATCAATCGGACACGACAACTACCGCGCGGTACTGTACCTGATTTCTGTTCCGCGAGATTTGGGTTCTTGTTCCACGATTCTTGTTCTACCGGAGCTTGTAATTCAGACACTAATGAAGAATGGATTTGGAACAAAAAAGTGAATTATTAATTCATGCGGTCCAAGAACCGAACGCGCTGCGCGTCCACCACTCTCACAGTGTGAATTGAAGAAATTTGGCTGACCCTCGAGCCGTGCGCTCACGTTTGACGTTATTTATTTCAGCGCACCGACCACAGCTACAAGTAGAGAGATTTGTAACTTACCAAGCAACCTAGACATTGGCAGGACCCCCTGAATTGCGGTGGGGGAATTTGAAGGGGATGTCGGCGTGAGAGTATGGCGGCATGCGACATGGGAACATGGAACGGCACATGTCGACCACAGCTATGCACAGCTGTATTACAGATTTACAGTCCACAGTGTCGACCATCGTCCATCATCGATCGCATCGCTCAAGCTTTATACAGGCTGTGTCAGCAGCGCAGGCGCTTGTTCCTGTGAATTCGCAATTCCCCTCGGCCTCGCGGCCTCGCCCGAAACCAACTCGATGTCATTCCGACTCATGGAGAGGAGTAACTTCATTTATTTCTTCGTATTCGGCCGAAAAAAGACAGCCGTTAGGAATCCTATCACCCGACACCCTCTGCCGCGCGCAATTTGATTGTGAGTGTTTGTACATGGCCTCTCACGGCTTGCGCTGCACGGTAAAAAGACACCTGGGGAGCGCTGCACCGGTAGGCGACGTAAAGGCTGAAAAGCCGCAGAGGCCCGCAGGCCGATGTTCGCGCTCCGCGGACTCTAGACTCACAACTTGCAATCTCCGCTTGGCTCATCCCTTGTACGCCCGAATCGAGGCAATCATGTTCTGACTATCGAACGATATGACATCGACAACTTTGAGCGACTCGCTCGCCGTGAGCTTGACGACTATCTCGGCGCATACCGTCCGCGTGTCGTTGCTCACGTGAATCGTAAGCACCTCGATGGAAATGCCTGGCACGCGCTTCCAGATGTCCATGTTGGCCTGTACCACGGAAGCTGACCCTGTCTTGTGGATCTCCCAGTCGCGAAGCTGCGCATCACTCGACAGAAGAAGCTCGAGCTTACTGCTGTCCTTTGCGTTCCAAGCATTGAAGTAGCGCTGTGCGAGATGCTCAAGGCGATTGCGGCCAGCCGCGTTCGTAGCGGCCGCCGGCAGAGGCGTCGTCGCGGCGCAGCAGATTAGAAGGAATTGCGCCAGTGACATATACAGGAAGGAATCGCCTGTAGCCTACTGGATGGTCTGTTGTGGCATGAAGGGAGTTGATCGCAGAACGTGAGATGAGAGATCGCGCCGCGGACAAGCTGTGAATGGATTGGCTCTTGTTTCACACAGCCAATGTGTTACGGTCGCCTGCTCGGAAAATGGGAGGGCACGCAGGATTAGGTGTTGAGGAGGGGCGTCACCTTTGTGAATTGAAGAAATTTGGCTGTCCCTCGAGCCTCCGTCCGCTGCCTCACTTGTGACGCCTCAGCCCTCACGGCTCACGTTTTATTTATCGATTATCCGGTTCAGCGCACTGAGCCCCCACAGCGTGGACCATCATCCGGGGGGAATATCCTACACAAAGGGAATACTCAACTCAACTATAAAGATCTCAGGTCTGAGATCTTATCTGAGATCATTCACACTCTCAGTGTCACTCACTCACTCTCAGACGAGACTGGTCCTTGTGCGCAGTCAACGCTGTTCGATATCGCGAAGCCCGACGAGCTTCTTGAAGGCGGCCTCGATGCGTATGTGCTGCTTCGTGCCCTTGAGCGGCAGATTGATCGTAAAGTCGGGGTGCATAAGTATGAGCAACTTCTTGACGCGCTTGCGCACCTCGTCGTCTGAGGTGCGCTCATCGACACCGAGCGCCTTGCGAACAGTTGTGCTGCCACGCTGCAGGATGCGGTTGATGGCCTCGTCACGCTCGACCGCCTTGGCCGATCGGTTCTCGTCGAGCGTCGCCGCCGCCGCCACCGCCTCGGCAGCCGCCTGAGCTTCTGCAGAGCTGCTGCCGGCCTTCCACGGCCACTGCCACTGCGACTGGAACGCCGCGCCTTGCCACTCCTCTTCCTCCTTCTCGCCCTCCTCGTCCGGCTGCGCCTCCTCACCCTCGGGCTCTCCCGCGCGGCCGGCCGAGGAGACTGTCGATGAAGAGTCGGAGGACGTGCTGCCTCTAGACGTGCTCGCCCTGGACGAGCCCGCCTTGCCTGAGCTCGGTGCCTTGAGATCGGACTTGGCTGAGCGCGCGCGCGCTTTGCCAGCCGCGCCATCCGAAGCTCCGGCCTCGTTGTGCTCGTGCTCCTCCTCCCATCCTGCCCACGAGGCATCCACCTCCTCCTCCTCATCATTCATCTCGCTTCTCCGCTTGGCAGCTTCCACCACCTGACGCTTACGCTCCGCGGCCTCGGTACGCCGCTGCTTCTGCCCGAGGTACTCGGCGGCGCGCGCCTTCACTGCCGCCTCGGCCTTCTCATTGGCCTTCTTCGCCGCACGCTCCATGATCTCACGCACACGCGTCGCGTCCCGCGCCGCGTCCTTGAGCGCGCCCAGCTCGGCCTCGCTGGTGCACATCTCCACCCGTCGCCAGGCGGCGTCCTCGGCCACCTGCGCCCGTCCAAAGGCGACTCGCGTCTGCAGAGCCTTGCGCTCTCGGCTCGCCTGCTCCTCGGCGATGATCTTGACTTGCTCCTTGCGCATCTTCTCCTCCTTCATCGCCATCATCTCGCGCTGCAGGAGCGCCGCCTCGCGCTCCTCCCTCGCCTTGTCAGCCTGGGCGTTGCGGAACATCTCGCGCTCGCGTTCCTCCTCCTCCTTGATTCGGGCATCGCGCGCGGCGGCCGCACGCTGCGCCTTCTTGTCCGCAATCTTGGCTGCCTTCTCCTCGGCCTCACGCCGTGCCATCTCCGCGCGCTCGCGCCGCTCCTCCTCGATCGCCTCCGCCTCCATCTCGGCGCGCCGACGCTTCTCCTCAATCTCGGCCGCGAGCTCAGCCACGAGGCGGGACGCCTCCAGAGCGGCTGAGCGCGCGGCCTCCTCACGCTCCTCCGCACGCTCGGCCTCAAAAGCCGCGCGCCCCTCCTCCTTGCCGCACACGTCGATCAGGTGCACCCGGCCAGCATCGCACAGCAGCAGCTCCCAGGCCGACACTGAAAGTCCCCACAGGTTCGTCCCCGCGTGGCTCGGCGGCGCGAGCAACTGCAAGGGCTCGCCGTGCAGAGTGAGCACATGCACACGCTTCGCCTCGGCGACGACGAGCAGAGGCGCCGGCACGTCCGCGTCCGCGCCCACGATCGCCAGACCCCGTGGCCGCCGGAAGCGCCCCGCGGTCGTCCCGCTGCCCCCTATCCGCTTAGCGAGCTCGTAGGTGCCGTCGGGCTTGGCGCCGAAGACGGCGATGCGGTGCGCGGTCTGCTCGGCGACGAAGAGCTGCTTTCCATACGCGGCGATGCCATAGGGCCCATCCAGAAGCCCTGTCGATGCGCGCGCGGTGCTACAAGCGGCGTCCTCGCGGGGCGGTGACGAAACCCATGCGCTTGACGAAACCTCGCCCGTGGGCTCGGTACCAATGCCCCCGATCGAGAAGCGGTACTTGAGCGTGTCCGCGTCGAGCACGAGCACGCTGTGGTTCAACTGGTCCGTCACGAAGAGCGTGTGGCCGTCCAGCGAGAGGCACAGCTCGGTCGGGTCCTTGAGCAGCGAATCCGGCTTCTTCGGCCGATCCCACCACTGGAGCCGTGGCGCCGTCTCGACGCCATCCAAGCCAATACCAAGCCGAATGAGACGCGGGAACTTTGGGTATCGATCAGCGACGTACACGAAGATCGCGCACCCGTCGTCAGCCTCGGAGGCCGCGCGAACGCACACGCCCGCCGGGCTGCAGAGCTGCGGCTCGCCCTCGCCGAGGGAGCGCACAAGCCTCACGGGCACGGGCGCAGGGAGCGCTGTCAGACCATCGGCGCCTTCCAAGGAGAGAAGCATCAGCTGCCGGTTGGTCGAGTCCGAGACGCACAACCGGCCGTCGGGGAGCGCGCAGCTGCTGATCGGCGTCCACGTCTTCAGATGGATCACCGCCGAACCCTTGTGCCGCAGAAAGTCTTGACCATTGAAGGCGAGGCGCTCGAGGTCATATTGTGCGGCATCCAGCCGCTCCGCCTCCTGCTCCGCCGCCGTGGCGCCCTGCGCGGATGATTGCCCTGACTGAGTTCCGCACCCTTGGGGCTCATAGTGCGCCGTCGGCGCGCCAAAGGTCCCCTGATTGCCTCCCCTGTGAGCGGTGGAGGTTCCGCCCGGAGACTTGGCCGGAGAGCCCGCCGATGCCGCACGGCGCGGCTTGGGTGGGGTGATCGGCCCCCGCGAGCGCGGGCTGCCGGCGCGTGATTTGCCGTCACGCGGGCTGCCTGCGCGTGATGGGCTGTCGCCGCGCTTGCTCGACGACTTGGGCGAAGACGCCCTTGTCTTACTCGGGGTGGTCGGCATCGCGAACCTTCAAGCGAGCGAGCCTTCCAAAAAAACTGGCTGTAACCACAACCATGTTCCAATTCGAGCCAAGTCAAGCCCAAGTCAAGTCAAGTCAACCGTCGACTCTCACCTCCACAGCTAGGCTCGAGAGTTCAATTCGATAGGCTTCCTTTAGGTTATCTATTGCTTATATTGTGATTTCAATTGAGTAATTAGCTAACGAAGAAAAATCAACTTCAACCGCGTCTGCCAAGTTTTGCGGCGTCGTAAATGGCGTCGATCAGCTCCATGTTGCGCACGGCGCTTTCGGGCATGAAGGCTGCTAAAGCTCCATCGGCCTCCTGCACCGTATTGGGAGAACCGTTTGCGAGGTTCCGTCGGCGCTGGATCACGACGGCGCTCGCGAACGCGCGCAGCTGCAGCGCAAAGCTGCTCTCGGCAGCCGCCGAAGCTGGCGGCTCCATCGCGCCCGGCACGGCGCCCATGGCAGCAGATGGTGCACCAGTAGCAGCATCGTGCTTCTCAAGATAGTGCTTCTCAATGCGGCTGGGTGCGCCGTTTGGGCAGACGCGCAGGTAATGGTACACGAACGGGAAGAGGAAGTTGAAGGCGTAGAAGGAGCCGTTGTCGAAGCGCGCGTGCACGTTGAAACCCATCGGCGTGACCGAAGTGTGCCGCAGTGTCACCGACACCGCCGATGGGGAGGAGTAGTTGTCCCTAATATGGGAGGAGCTTGCTGAGGACGAGAAGCTGTCCCTAACATGGGAGATGTCCCCGGCCTCGCCGCCGCGCCACGAGAGATGCACCTCAGTGGAGATATCGGCGCGGGAGCCAGGCGCATCCTCAACCATCACGGCGGAACGCACGGCAGCGGCCGGCGGCGCATCGGGCTCACCAAGCAAGTACCGGACCATAGAGACAGCATAGCACCCCTGCGACAGGAAGCGACCACCGCCGAGCGCCGGATTCATCTTGTCGGGCGGCGGCGCGCCGGCAGGACGCTGTAGGCCGAGCGCCGCAAGCACCGCGCCGGCCGAGGGCAGCCCTGACGTCACCTCGAGATGCGTCAACTTGCCAAGCTCGCCATTCGTAACGAGCTGCCGCATCCGGCGGGCGATTGGATGGTGCAGGTTGTGGTAGCCCTCCATCAGGACGAGCGAGTGCTCGTTTGCTAGGCGCGCGAGCTCACGCGCCTCGGCCGCATTCGAGGTCAGCGGCTTCTCGCAGAGCACGTGCTTGCCCGCCTTCAGCGCTGCCGAAGCCCAACGATAGTGCACACCGTTGATCAGCGCGATGTACACGGCATCCACCTCTGGATCGGCCAAGATGGCCTCGTAGCTGCCGTACTTGACGATATTCCAGCGCTCAGCCAGCTTGCGCGCCCGCTCGGGCTCACGGGCCGCAACGGCGACCACCTCGACCGTCTCGACCCTTTGAGCCGGGTAGAGAAGGCCCTGCGATGCGATCTTGGCCGCCCCAATGAGAGCCACGCGCACGCGATGCTGCGGAGGTACTTTGGATGGAATCGCGACGCAGTAGATGGAGTACAGCCGTTGCAAGCAACCGGACAGCGCGTACGACAGCGCGATGCCGAGCAGCGTGATGACGACTTCGCGCATCGGCTTCACGGAGGCGAGGAGTGAATTCAAGTCTTCTGTTTGCACAGGGAGGAATTACATGAATGTGCTCAGAACGACCGCTCTTTTCTCTCTCAACGGCGTGGGGTCCCGTACTTTGACCGTTCATACATGTAGCCAAACAATCGCAACGCATGCGTTCGTAACGGTCGAGGGTGAGCAGTTATGAGTTGAGTCGCTTCCGCTGAACCTTCTCTCTGCTATTGCTCCAGAGCTCTGTCCCAGGCCCCGCACGCCATGTGGGCTCAGCTCCTGCTGCTATTGTTCGTTGCAGGCACGTCGCTCGACACGACGAACACGACGCCGCAGACCCCGCCCCCGCCGGCTTCACCTCCACCGCACGAGGTTCCTTTGGCTCCGACGACATCAGCGCCCTCAATTGCTCCAGCCCTGAGGCCGCCGCCGCCCTCTCGGCCGCCATCCTCCCCGCCGCCAGCACCACCTCCCTCGTCACCGCCACCCTCGCCGCCGCCCTCACCACGGCCGTCGCCACCACCGCCCTCGCCGCCGCCGCCCTCGCCGCCACCCTTGCCACCGCCGCCCTCGCCGCCACCTTCGCCACCACCAGACTGGCCGCCAGACTTCCCGGGGCCTTGCCCCCAAGCGCCGCCTCCGCCTCCCTCGCCCTCGCCTCCGCCACCAGAGCGGCCACCACCCTCGCCACCACCGCCCTCGCCGCCGCCTCGGCCACCGCCACCCTCGCCGCCGCCTTCGCCGCCGCCTCGGCTACCGCCGCCATCGCCTCCCCCAGTAGTACCACCAGCACCGCCGTCGAAGCCGCCACCGTCCGAGCCGCCGCCGCCCGTACCGTCGAGGCCACCGGCACCGCCCTCCTCTCCTCCGCCGCCATCTCCGCCACCCTCGCCACCGAAGCCGCCCTCGACACCACCCAGCCCACCTACGCCGCCGTCCCCACCGCCCCCATCACCGCCTCCATGTCCACCTCCGCCCCCGCTGCCCCCAGTGCCGCCCTCAGCGCCGCCAGCGTCCTTTGGGGAGCTGCTGGGTTTCTTGCTCGACGCGCTCGAGGCAAATGAGACCGCTGCCATCGCTGGCTACGCCTCGAGCATAGGCGACACCCTCAACAGCGTCGCGCTCTATGAGCTCGATGAGGTGCGCCTTCTGCAGCAGCCCCTGTAGCGCCACCCTCACACTGCTGATGACCTCTGAGGGTCCATGATTGCCTCCCTCATCAGGTACGTAATCGGACAGCGCTGCGCCAGGCATGCATGGAGAAGCTCGCCGAGAGCGCGCAGCACGCACGCCCACTCGCGCCGGTACTGAACGCGTACGGCGCGACTCTCAGCCAGGGCGCCCTCGTGGGCGCGTACGCGCGCGCCGTGGCCGCCCTCCTTAGCGTGCCCGCCGAGACGAGCCTTGCATCCCTCGAGCTCGGAACGCATCTGCTCGTCGACGTGCTGCTGCCCGATGCGCTCACGGCGCGCACGTACCTGGATCAGAGCGCCGTGGCGGCCGTGGCGCGCGCGCTGAGCGCTGGGCTCGCCGTAACCGCCGCCCGCTTACATCTCACTTCAGACGAGAACGCGCGCGTGCAGCGCATCGTCGCCGAGCTGCACGCTACTGGGCTAGGTATCCACCGAGCTCCAGCACCGCACCGGCCGCCCTCAACGCCGCCTGCGCCGCCCACGCGCCCGCCACTGGCGCCGCCGCCGGGGGGGTATGTACGCTGTGCCGCGTGGTGCGACGCGCGCCACTGCGCTGCGTTCAGCTCCGTGTGTGGCGGATGCCCAGTGTGCAAGTCACCGCCCTCGCCGCCACCAGGCCTTCCGCCCGCGCCGCCGCGCGCGCCGCCGCCGCCACCGCCATGGTCAGCACCGACTGGCTCAGAGGTGTACTTCAATCCGGAGTTTGAGCCGTACCGGCTGATCGCCGTCCGCCTCGTCGATGCCTCCTTTTTGCTGGCCCTCGAGGCGAGTCGACTTGGCGTTCCGTTGCCGACGCCCACGCACGCACCTATCGACCGCGCGGCTGTCGGCGATGGCCGCTTCGCGATGCGCTCGATTTTCAACACTTCGTGCGATCCCGACTACCGGCCGATGGCGCGCCTCGTGCTCGATGTGCTCGGCAACCGTCGCAATGACGTCAACAGGCGGCAGTCCGAAGGTCGCGTGAGCCTGCAGACGGCGGATGTCTGTGACTTCTACCCGGATACCGGCACGCCGCACCTCGATGACCGAAGCCCGGTGCGCCAGCGGCGCGTGCTGTCCGCGGACGTACCGAGCGATCTGTGGGCTCGCGCGGACGTGTCGGTGCTCTCGATGACCACCGACCCGTACGCAGCGCACCGGTACGCCACACACGCAACCTCGTCGCCACTAGAGGTCAAGCAGCTGGGCACGCGTGTCGTGTCGCTCGTTGCACAGCGCGGGAGCGTCCAAGCACAGCGGAGGAACCCTCGCCACCAGCCCAGGCTGCACGGCGCCACGATTGCGCTGCCGCTGCTGCGGCGGCGCGATCACGCAGAGGGCTACGCGCGCTCCTCGCATATGATCGAAGAGGCGGGTGGAGAGGGGCTCGCAGCCTTTGCAGAAGAGAGTGAGCTCGCTCGTGAGCTCGGGATGAGCGTGCGATGGGTATGCAAGGAGCCGCCACCGTCCCCTCTGTCTCCGAGGCCCTCGCCGCCGCCGCCCTCACCTCCCAGGCAGCCACCGCACCCGCCCGCCCGCCCGCCCTCGCCGCCGCCGCCGCGCCCTCCCGCGTTCCCGCCCACGCCGCCGCCGCCCTCACCGCCGCCGCCCTCGCCGCCGCCGCCCTCGCCACCTCCGCCGCGCGGCTGCACGCGCAGCTCCGCACTCAACTTTCGCTGGTTCGCGGTCGAGGACGATGGCTCGTGCATCATCGGCGGGTGCAGGGACTCGCGCTTCCCTCAGTACAATCCGTTGGCCACGTACAACAACGGCGGCTGCCCGCCGCCCATCCCCGGCTGCATGAACACGGCCGCTGCCAACTACCAAGCGATTGCCACCTACGACCCGAATGATGCGTGCATCTTTGCCTACCCGGGCTGCACGAGCTCAGCCGCCTTCAACTATGACCCGACCGCGAACGTCAATTCAGGCTGCGTGCCCCGCATCCCCGGCTGCACCGACTTGAGGGCAAGCAACCGCCAACCCGGCTTCAACACCCCCGGCCCACCGGTCTGCGTCTTCCTCGGCTGCATCAACTCGTTAGACACCAGGTACATCGAGATCGCCACCATTAGCGACGGCTCGTGCCCGAACGCCCCAGGCTGCACCGACCCTGCTGCGGCCAACTACAACGCTGTCTACAACGTGCTGCTGGCCGGCTCGTGCACGTACGGCGGCTGCATGACTGTGGGCGATGCCAACTACAACGCGCGGAACACCTTCGCCATCCCAGGCTCGTGCGCGGCCTCGGGCCGCCGCCTCGAGGAGGACGCTCCGGGTCGCCGCCTGCAGGGCCCGGGGTGCATGGACCCGATCGCGACAACGTATTCGGCTTCGGCCACGTCGCACGTTCAGTCCATGTGCACGTACGTCATCCTTGGGTGCACGAACCCCAACGCGTTCAATCATATGCCGGCGGCCACCGCGGGCAATGCCCAGGCCTCGTCGGCGTGCATCGCCCGTGTCCCCGGCTGCATGTCGCCCACGGCCCTGAACTACAACAGCGACGCCAACACAGCTGGCGCGTGCACCTACGCCGTCAATGGTTGCATGGACCCGACCGCGACCACCTTCATGTCCGCGGCAACTGTGAACATCCAGACATTGTGCGCGTACAACATTCCCGGCTGCACCACACCCGGCGCCAGAAACTTTGACCCGTCGGCCACCGTCAACGTTCCTTCGTCGTGCCAATACAACGTCGCCGGCTGCGCCGATCCGACCGCGACCAACTACGTGGCCGGCGCCAACATCGCCGTTGCATGCACGTACACCGGGGTCTCGGGCTGCATGAGCCCGGCTGCCGTCAACTTCAACCCGAGCGCCACCGTAGATAATGGCAGCTGCGTCGTGTACTCGCCGCCGCCCCGGCCGCCGCCGCCCGGTATGCCACCGCCCAAGCCGTCACCACCTCCACCCTCGCCCCCGCCGCCGCGTATCCCGCCTCCCAGCTTCCCTCCCGAATCGCCACCGCCGCCACTGCCGCCCGCACCGATTGATGGCTTTCTGCCACCAGCACCCTCGCCGCCGCCGCCCACTCCACCTCCGTCGCCGCCGCCCTCGCCGCCGCCCCCCTCCCCCCCCCCCCCCCCCCCCCCCCCCCACCCCCCACCCCCGCCCCCCCCCCCCCCCCCCCCCCCGCCCCCGCCCCCCCCCCCCCCCCCCCCCCCGCCCCCCCCCCCCCCCCCCCCCCCCC